>Ga0209646_1000631_pt1 | contig 13315 bp, 10 predicted proteins | sample AraplaL_Col_mTSA_FD_184259 | JGI IMG/M metagenome (GOLD analysis project Ga0209646, IMG submission 184259) | Arabidopsis root microbial communities from the University of North Carolina, USA - plate scrape CL_Col_mTSA (SPAdes) (version 2) | ecosystem: Host-associated > Plants > Roots >...
TTCAGGGGTGTGGCGATGAAAGAAGCCAACGATTCCTCCAACGTCGTCAATCTCAGCCAGCGGCTGGACCCCTCCAGCGGACGCGGAGGCGACCTGTTGAACGCTGTCCGGAACATCGCCTCCCGCCGCCTGCAGCAGTACATCGGCAACATGTTCGAGCACGTGGACGACGCGCTGTTCGACCTGGCCGAAAAAGCCGAGAACAATGCCGCGCAGATGCACTACTTCGACGGCATGCGCGAAGTGCGCAAGCGCCGCCCGGTGGTCGAACGCGCCTTCCTGGCGCTGGTATCGCGCGAACTGAACGACTTCGCCAGCGGCAACCGCGCCCCTCCCGCCAATTCGCCCCCCGCCAGCCATACGCCGACGCCGCCTGTGCCGGGCTCCTCGGTCGAGCTGTCCCTGGTGGCCGACAACGAGCTGGAAGAATCGCTGGCCATCACCAGCATGATCGGCAAGAACGAATCGCGCCTGGGGCGCGACCTGTTTGCGGTCAACCAGCGCCTGTCGGTGATCTGCGGCGGCACGCGCATCGAAGACGCCACCAATCCGATCGGCCCGGCCCTGCTTGCCCAGTCGTTCCGCCAGGCGATGCGCGAGCTCAACGCCGACATGCGCGTGAAGCTCATCATCTACAAGCTGTTCGACCGCTACGTGATGTCGGCGCTGGAAGAGCTGTACCAGGAGGTCAACGCCGAACTGATGCGGGCCGGCGTGCTGCCCCAACTGCGGCACGAAGTGCTGCGCAGCGGCGGTGCCGGCACGGGCGCCGGCGCGGGTGGAGCGGCGGGCGGTGCTGCCGCTTCCGGGGAGATTCCCCAACCGCTGCCGGTCGACGACGGCGAGGCTTCGGCCGAACTGCTGCAAACCCTGCGCACCTTGTTCAGCGCGCGCCGGGCGCATCCGAACGTGCCGATGGCGGCGATGACCGCCGGCCCGCTGCCCACCGCCAACGAATTGATCGGCGCCCTGAGCGTGCTGCAAAGCCAGGCCGCCATGGTCTCGATGCCGCAGCCGGCCGCCCCCCACATGAGCAACGTGGACATCGCCGAGCAGGTGCTGCATCTGAAAGAGCAGCTGATGAGCCAACTTGGCTCGCTGCGCGGCCAGCGTCCGGGGCAGATCGCCACCATCGACGAAGACACCATCGATCTGGTCGGCATGCTGTTCGAGTTCATCCTCGAAGACCGCAACCTGCCGCCACAGATGCAGGTGATGCTGGCGCGCCTGCAGATTCCCTACCTCAAGGCCGCGATTCTCGACCGCAAGCTGTTCGCGCATCGCCAGCATCCGGCGCGCCGCCTGCTGGACGGCCTGGCCGACGCGGCCAAGAGCTGGTCCGAAGAATCCGACCGCGACGGCCGCCTGCACGACACCATCAAGGCGATCGTCGAGCGCCTGCTGCAGGAATTCGACGACGACATGACGATCTTCGATCGCCTGTCCGCCGAGCTGCAGCAATTCCAGGAATCGAACCGCCGCCGCGCGGAACTGGCCGAACAGCGCGTGGCCGAATCCACCCGCGGCCGCGAGAAGCTGGAGCAGGCGCGCCGGCGCGCCGCGCGCGAAATCCTCAATCGCATCGGCGGCAACGTGCTGCCGCCGCTGATCCATGGCGTGCTGTCGCGCGCGTGGGCGAACTATCTGGTGCTCACCATCCTGCGCAAGGGCGAGGAATCGAACGACTTCCGCGAAGCGCTGCGCTTCGTCGACGCCTTCATTGCCAGCACCCGGCCGGTGCGCACCCCGGAAGCCAAGCGCGAACTGCTGCAACTGCTGCCCGGTATCGAGCGAGCGCTGCGCAAGGGGTTGGCGAACGTCGCTTTCCAGGAAGCCGACATCGAGAAACTGCTCGCCCAGCTCCACAGCTACTATCGCCAGCAACTGGGCGAGGCCGCACCCGCACCGGCACAACCGCAGGCCGCCGAAGCCGCGCCCGCACCGCTGCCGATTCCGGAAAGCATCCAGCCCATCGCCGAAAGCGTGGACGAGCTGGACGACGTCGCCACCGAGCCTGCCGAAGACGCGATTGCGCCGGACGTGCGCGAGGAGCTCGAAAAGGTGAAGCTGCTCAAGCCCGGCACCTGGCTGGAATTCGTCGGCCAGGACGAGCATTTCGAACGCGCCAAGTTGTCGTGGATCAGCCCGATGAGCGGGCGCTACCTGTTCGTCAATCGCCGCGGCCTGAAGGTGGGCGATTTCTCGCCGTACGAGCTGGCCCTGGTGATGGCCGAAGGCCGTGCACGCATCCTTGCTTCCAATGCGCTGTTCGATCGTGCGATGGATGCGATCGTGGATCGCCTGAGCCATGAAGAAACGCGTCCGGGCGAATCGTCGTAATCCCAAGGCCGTCATTCCCGCGAAAGCGGGAATCCATTTTTGCTTTTTGCATCAGAGCAAAGGGATTCCCGCGGGAATGACGCCCATACCTAGGCTGGGATGAAATCCCAGCCTAGGTCGGCATGGTGATGCTGGGATTTCATCCCGGCCTACGCGCTTCGAGCCTATCCGAGTAGCATGCGCGCATTCCCGCCACGCGCAGTCTCCTCGCATGCCCCAGACCTTCCGCTTCGCCCCGCCCGACCAGCGTCTGATCGACGCCGACGTGGAACGCGCCTTCGCCGAAGACATCGGCCACGGCGATGCCACGGCCAGCCTGCTGCCGGCCGACGCGCAAGCCTTCGCCGCACTCACTTGCCGCGAAGACGCGGTCATTGCCGGCATTCCCTGGTTCGACACCTGCGTGCGCAAACTCGACCCGCAGGCACGCATCCATTGGCGCCTCAGCGACGGCGATCGCGCCAGCCCTGGCGCGATCGTGTGCGAGATGCACGGCAATGCGCGCGCGCTGGTGACGGCCGAGCGCTCCGCCTTGAATTTCCTGCAGATGCTGTCGGGCACCGCCACCCTTACGGCCAGCTATGTCGCCGCCGTGGCCGGCACCAAGACGCGCGTGCTCGACACGCGCAAGACCGTGCCGGGCCTGCGCCTGGCGCAGAAATATGCGGTGCGCTGCGGCGGCGGCCATAATCATCGCATCGGCCTCTACGACGCGATCCTGGTGAAGGAAAACCACATCATCGCCGCCGGCAGTATCGCCGCCGCAGTGCAGGCCGCGCGCCGGCTTCATCCCAGCTTGCTGCTGGAAGTGGAAGTGGAAAACCTGGACGAATTGCAGCAGGCGCTGGATGCCGGCGTGGACCGCGTGATGCTGGACAATTTCACCCTGCCCTTGATGCGCGAAGCCGTGACGCGCACCGATGGCCGCGTGCCGCTGGAGATTTCCGGCAACGTCGATCTGCAGACCATCGGCGACTACGCGCGCACCGGCGTGGATTACATTTCGGTGGGCGCGCTCACCAAGAACGTGCGGGCGATCGATCTTTCGCTGCGATTGAAAATCAGCTGACTTGCGGGGAGCACCGGCCGCCCACACACTGCAAGCATGGGCGACCTCGCTACCCTTCTGCTGCTGCTTGTATTGATGGCCATCGCCGGTATCTGGCTGGTGTTGAGCCGCGCGCGCGATCGCGCCATCCAGGAGGCGCGCTGGCGCTGCCAGCAGCATGGCCTGCAACTGCTGGACGAAACCGTAGGCTTGAGCGGCGTACGCCTGCGCCGCTATCGCGGTCAACGCGTGCTGGAACGCCGCTACAGCTTCGAGGTAAGCATCGACGGCGACGACCGCGAAGCCGGGCATCTGTGGATGATCGGCTCCCTGCTCACCGCGCTGATTCTTCCCACCATCGAGCTGTACACGCCGGAGTATCCGGCGGCCGAGACGTCCACCGCCGAGGGCGCCAACGTGGTGCCGTTCCGCCGGCAGTATCGCGACCGGGATATCCGGCACTGAGGTGCCGCTGGCGCTTACACCTCTTCGCCCTGGGCGGATGCGGGAACGCTTGCGCGCCGCCCCTTCCACCAGTACGCCACCGCCAGGATCAGGAACCAGACCGGGCTGGCCAGCAAGGCCTCGCGCGTGTCCGCCTGCAAGGTCAGCAGCCACAGCACGAACACGAAGAACGCCAGGCAGACCCAGCACATCAACACGCCACCCGGCATCTTGTACGTGGACGCCGCATGCAACTGCGGCCGCTTGCGCCGGTACGCCATGTAGGCCACCAGGATCAGCGACCACACGAACATGAAGAGCACGGCCGACAGCGTGGTGACCAGGGTGAAGGCCGTCACCAGGTTGGGGATGACGTACACCAGCATGGCGCCGCCCAGCAGGCAGAGACAGGAAAACAGCAAGCCGCGTGCCGGCACGGCTGCGCGCGACAGCCGCGCAAACAGGCCCGGCGCGTGATTTTCCTCGGCCAGGCCGTAAAGCATGCGGCTGGTGGAAAAGATGCCGCTATTGGCCGACGAGGTCGCCGAGGTGAGCACCACGAAGTTGATCAAGCTGGCCGCCGCAGGAATGCCCGCCAGCATGAACAACTCCACGAACGGACTCCTGCCCGGCTGCACCAGGCGCCATGGCGTCACCGTCATGATCACCACCAGCGCCAGCACGTAGAACAGGATGATGCGCACTGGAATCGAGTTGATCGCCTTGGGCAGATTGCGCATGGGATCGGCGGTTTCAGCGGCGGTGGTGCCCACCAGTTCGATACCGACGAAGGCGAACACCGCAATCTGGAAACCGGCAAAGAAACCACCCACGCCGGTGGGGAACAGGCCGCCGTCGCGCCACAGGTTCGCCAGCGACGCATGATGGCCGGACGGTGAGGTGAACCCGAACACCACCATGCCGAAGCCGGTGATGATCAGCGCGATGATCGCCACGATCTTGATCAGCGCAAACCAGAACTCCAGCTCGCCGAACACGCGCACCGCCGTCAGGTTCAGCGCCAGCAGCAACAATACGCACAGCACCGCCGGTATCCACGGCATCAAGCCGGGAAACCAGAACTGCGCGTAGGAGGCGATGGCGATCACATCCGCAATGGCGGTGACGATCCAGCAGAACCAATAGGTCCACCCGCAAAAGAAGCCGGCCCAGGGGCCGAGCAGGTCGGTGGAGAAATCGATGAACGACTTGTACTGCAGGTTCGACAGCAGCAACTCGCCCATCGCGCGCATCACGAAGAACAGCATGATGCCGATGATCAGGTACACCAGCAGGATCGACGGGCCCGCGAGGCTGATCGTCTTGCCCGAACCCATGAACAAGCCGGTGCCGATCGCACCACCGATGGCGATCAATTGCAGATGGCGATTGGACAGGCTGCGGCGTAGGTGGTCCGGGTGTGAGTGTGCGTCGGACATGCGGGCGGCTTGTAGGGAGAAGCCGATACCTTAGAGGAAACGATGGGGGGCGGCTATCTTCAGTGCCATTTCGGACACCGGATATCCAACGCTCGTCATTCCGGCGTTCGCCGAAATGACGTCAGGCGGGAGGAAGCCTTGCCACGAGCGTTAAGTTCGCGGCATTGCTTCCAGGAGAGAGGCCGTAAAACCAGGCAATTACTTCACCACCCGCAAATGCGACCCACCGCCCCGCTTCGGCTTGTCGCCATCCGTCGGCGGCTCCGGCTCGGGCGGCGACGGCGGCGTATCGCTCGGCGGCTCGCCGCCATGCTCGTCTTCCTCCGCCGGAAACATCATGCCTTGCCCGTTTTCCTGGGCGTACAAAGCCAGCACGGCCGGCACCGGAATCTGGATGCTGTGGCTGACGCCGGAAAAGCGAGCCTGGAAGCTGATCCACTCGTTGCCCAGGTCGAGGTTGGCCACGGCGCGCATGGCCAGGTTGAGCACCACCTGCCCGTTCTTGATCACGTGCGGCGGCACGCGCACGCCCTGGCGCGACGCATCGACCAGCATGTAGGGGGTGAGATTGTTGTCGCTGATCCAATCGTAGATCGCCCGCAGCAGGTACGGGCGGTTGGAACTCATCTGGGGTTGCTGCTGTGTCACCAGGAGGGTGCTCTAGCCGATTTGCGTGGACGTCACCGGCTTTGTCTGTTCGCAGGCCACAGGGCCATCGGCGAAGACAGACTGGCTGTCTGTCGAGACGATGGACCGAAGGTATGCGGACAGACAGAGCCGGCCCCCGCGTATTGAATGGGAAAGATGGGGGTGATGTCCAGAAGGTTCGCAGACTGCGCCGCGCACTACCACCCGACGGCTACGCAACGGCAACGCGAGCTACGCCAATAGGGTAAACAGGCCCTAGAGCACCCTCAGGGCCTTTTCTTCTGCCGTCAGACTGCGAGCATAACCCTGACTGTGGAACAGCCGCTCACCGTAATCCATGATCGGCTTGCCTTCCCGCCCCAGGTCCACGCCCAGCGACGGCAGGCGCCATACCAGCGGCGTCACCAGGCAGTCGGCCAGGCTCATTTCAGGGTTGAGGAAGAACTTGGAGGCCTTGAACAGCGGCAAGGCGGCGAGCAGATGCTCGCGCAGGCGCTTGCGTGCCGCATCCGCCGTTCGGCCGCCAGCCTTGATGTGCTCGACTTCCGGCAGCCAGTCACGTTCGATGCGTACCGCCGCCAGGCGCAGCCGGGCGCGGGATAGCGGATCGATCGGCATCAGCGGCGGGTGCGGATAGCGCTCGTCCAGGTATTCGCACACCACCGCGGTGTCGTACAGCGTGAGCTCGCGGTCCACCAACGTGGGCAGGGTGTGGTAGGGGTTGAGGTCGAGCAGGTCCTGGGAGGGCTTGGCCGGGTCGACCAGGATCAGATCGTAGGTGACGCCTTTCGCGGCCAGCACCAGCCGTACACGATGGCATTGGATGTCATCGGCAGCGGAGTACAGGGCGAGTACTGTCCGGGAACGAGCGTTCTGGACCATGCACTTTTCTCCCCTTGCGTTTGGGCGCAAGGATGGCGTGTGCCACCCCGCGGCCACAAGTCCTTTCTTGTCAGGGGGACGTCAGTGGACGTCCTTCCAATATTCTTTCTTGAGCAAGTATGCCAGGAAGGTGAAGCCCAGCAGGAACAGCACCACCCAGATGCCGTAGTGGCGGCGCTGCAGGGCGACCGGCTCGGAGGCGTACTCCAGGAAGTTGGTGACGTCGCGGGCAGCCTGCTGGTATTGCTCGGGGCTGAGCTTGCCCGGGTGGAGCAGCTTGAGGTTTTCGATCACCGGATCGTCACCCGCCTTGCCCGACTTGAACACCGGCACCTGTTCGCCCTGCAGCTCCCATAGCGGGAACGGCATGGCGGCATTGGGCAGCACGGTGTTGTTCCAGCCGATCGGGCTCTTGGGATCGAGGTAGAACGAGTTGAGGTAGGCGAACACCCAATTGGCGCCCTTGGCCGCCACTTCCAGCGAGAGATCGGGCGGCGCCTTGCCGAAGAACTTCTGCGCGTCGTCCTCGGGCATGTGCGAGATCACCGGATCGCCGAACTTGCCGCCGGTGAAGTTGAGGTTCTTCATCACGTCGTCCTCGGTCAGGCCGAGGTCGTCCGCGATGCGCTCGTAGCGCAGGTACTTCAGCGAGTGGCAGCCCACGCAGTAGTTGAAGAAGATGTGCGCGCCGCGCTGCAGCGATGCCGTGTCGCGAAGGTTGGTGCCGGCATCCGGCAGTTCCGGGCCTTCGGCCATCGCCGCCGTGGTGCCGAGCAGCAGGCCGAACGCCAGCGCGAAGATGGAGATGTGCCGCTTAGTCATGCGTCGTCACCCGTTCCGGAACCGGCTTGGTCTTTTCCCAGCCAAGATGCGTGTACAGCCACAGGAATACGAAGTACCCGAAGTAGATCAGCACCATCGTGCGGCCGAAGAAGTTCTCGATGCCGGTGACGTCGGAATCCGCGCCGAAGATCATCGGAATCAGCTCGGCGGTGGAATCCGTGCCGATCAGCACCAGCCCGAAGAACGCCAGCACGAACAAGGCCAGCGCCGCCTTGTAGCCGGCACCGCGATAGCGGATGGATTTCACCTTGCCCGCATCGATCCACGGCAGCAGGAACAGCAGCACGATCGCGCCGAACATGCCCAGCACGCCCCACACCGCGGTGCCGAAGGCCGACGGAATCATGCGCACGATCGCGTAGAACGCAGTGAAGTACCAAACCGGCTTGATCTGCGCTGGCGTGACCAGGTTGTTGGCCGCCACGTTGTTGTCGTGCTCCAGGAACCAGCCGCCGAAGGTGGGCTGGAAGAAGATGATGAAGGCGGCGATGGCCAGGAACAGGCCCACGCCGACCAGGTCCTTCACCGTGTAGTACGGATGGAACGGAATGCCATCGGCCGGCTTGGTCGGGTCCCAGCGGTTGCCCTTGGGTCCATGTTTCACGTCCACGCCATCGGGGTTGTTCGAGCCCACTTCGTGCAAGGCGGCCAGGTGCAGCACCACCAGCAACAGCAGCACCAGCGGCAGCGCGATCACATGCAGGGCGAAGAAGCGATTGAGGGTAGCGTCGGCGGGCAGGTAATCGCCCATGATCCACTCGACCAGGTCCTTGCCGATCACCGGCAGGGTGCCGAACAGGGACACGATTACCTTGGCGCCCCAGAACGACATGTTGCCCCACGGCAACACATAGCCCATGAAGGCTTCGGCCATCAGCACCAGGAAGATCAGCATGCCCAGCAGCCACACCAGTTCGCGCGGCTTGTGGTACGAGCCGTACAAAAGGCCGCGGAACATGTGCAGGTACACCACCACGAAGAACAGCGACGCACCGGTGGAGTGCATGTAGCGGATCAGCCAGCCCCACTCCACGTCACGCATGATGTACTGCACCGAGTCGAACGCGCCGCTCGCGCTCGGGTCGTAGTTCATGGTGAGGAAGATGCCGGTGACGATCTGGTTGACCAGCACCAGCAGCGCGAGCGAACCGAAGTAGTACCAGATGTTGAAGTTCTTCGGCGCGTAATACTCGGTCATGTGCTTGCGGTACACCGGCATCAGGCCGGGCGCGCGGTCAGTGACCCATTCGCCGATGTTCGACAGGAAGTTCGCCATCACGCATTCCCCTCCGCGTCCACACCGATCTGCACGGTGCTCTCGTCGACAAAGTGATAAGGCGGGATCTGCATGTTCTTGGGCGCGGGCACGCCCTGGTACACGCGGCCAGCCATGTCGTAGCGCGAATGGTGGCAGGGGCAGTAGTAGCCGCCCTGCCAGTTCGGGTCGAACGGCTCGGGCTTCATTTCGCCCACGTAGTCGGGCACGCAGCCCAGGTGCGTGCAGATGCCCACCATCACCAGCCATTCCGGCTTGATGGAGCGCGTTTCGTTCTGCGCGTACTTGGGTTGCTGGTCGGCGGAGACGCCGTCGGATTTCGGATCGACCAGACGGGGATCTTGCTTGGGCAGCGCCGCCAGCTGCGCCGGCGTGCGGTTGACGATGAATACCGGAAGGCTGCGCCAGCCCACGATCAGCTGTTGGCCGGGCTCGATCTTCTTCAGTGACTGGGTAACGGGGGCGCCGGCGGCCTTGGCTCTTGCACTGGGTTCCCACGACTTGATGAAAGGCACAGCTGCCGCCACTACGCCTACTCCTCCCACCACGGCTGTCGTCGTGGTGAGAAAACGGCGGCGGCCTAGATCGACGACTTCGTTCGCCATCAGGCTCTCCGGTACTTGCATGCCATTGACACTGCAGAAACCAGATTCTGCCGCTGCGGACGAGCTAAGGTTCCGCTTCGCCGACCGCCCCAGGATCGTGCCCCTGCAAAATCGCGCTACCTACAAAAATCGCGTTAGTCTAGCCTCAGGTCAATAACCCTACAATAAAACTGCACGGGCGGTCACGTCGCTCTGCCACACTTACGCGCTTACTTTCCTGCAGACTGATTACGACATGAAGCATGCCGCCGGCATCGTCGCCTTTGTTGCCCGATTCGTGATACTCGGGCTGGCGATCGCATTCGTGATCAGCCTGATCTCGCCAACTGTCGGCGATCGCCTGCGCACACGTTTCGGCTTGCAGCATGAGCATGCTCCGGTTTCCGCAACAAGTGCGCCTGCACCCGTACAACCTGCTCCCTTTTCCTATGCCGATGCCGTTGCCAGGGCAGCGCCTTCGGTGGTCAACATCTACGCCAACAAGGTCGTGACCGAACAGGCCGTGCGCATGTTCACCGATCCGCTGATGCAGCAACTGTTCGGCGGCACCCCGGCTGGTCCGCCGCAGACAAGGCGCGAACAAAACCTCGGCTCCGGCGTGATCGTCACTGCGGACGGTTACGTGCTCACCAACAATCACGTGATCGCCGATGCCAGCGACATCCAAGTACTGCTCTACGACGGACGCGTCGCCAAGGCCAAGCTGGTGGGTGCGGACGAGGAAACGGATCTGGCCGTGCTGAAAATCCAGGATGCCAGCAACCTGCCGGTGATCCAGATGGCCGATCCGAAAAAATTGCGCGTGGGCGACGTGGTGCTCGCCATCGGCAATCCGCTCAACCTCAACCAAACCGTGACCATGGGCATCATCAGTGCGATCGGCCGCCAGTTGAGCAACAGCAGTCCGGAAGACTTCATCCAGACCGACGCCGCGATCAACCTCGGCAACTCCGGTGGCGCACTGGTCAACAGCAATGGTGACCTGGTCGGTATCAACACCCTCCTCATCGGCAAGGCAGCTAATGCGGAGGGTATCGGTTTTGCCATTCCGGTCGATACGGCTACCAACGTGCTGCGACAATTAATCGCAACCCACCACGTGATCCGCGGCTGGCTCGGCGCGAACTACGGTTTCGTGCCGGTATCGGCGGATAGCGGCCTGCCCGCGGCAGCGGCGCGCGGCGCGCAGGTAACCGAGGTCTACCCCGGCAGCCCGGCGGCTGCCGCCGGCATCCAGCCGCACGACATCCTGTTGCGCCTGGGCAACGACGACATCCGCGATCCCGCCGACTTGAGCCGCCACGAGGCGATGCTCAAGCCCGGCAGCAAGGTGGAAGTCTCCGGCCTGCGCAACGGCGTACCGTTCCACGTGATGGTGAACGTGATCCAGCGGCCGCCACGGATGCCGGCGGGGAATACGCAGGGGAATACGGGGAGCTATATCGAGGGGTGACGGGGCGGGAATCGTAAATCGTTAAAGACGGTTATCGCCGGCTTGCCGGTTACGCTCTTGCGATTGACGATTCCCGATTGACGGCCCCTCACAGACTCGCCAGCGGCGGATGCAACGCCTTGCTATACCGCTGCACCAGCTCCCCCACGCGCTGCACATACACCTGCGTTTCGGCATATGGCGGCACACCGTTGTAATGCTGCACGGCGCCGGGGCCGGCGTTGTAGGCGGCCGCCGCGAGCCGCACGTCGCCGTTGAAGTTCTTCATCAACAAGCCGAGATAGCGCACGCCGCCACGAATGTTCTGCGCCGGGTCGAAGGCATCCAGCACCCCCATGTCGTTCGCCGTGCCTGGCGTCAACTGCATCAGGCCCTGCGCGCCCTTGAGCGACATTGCGCGCGGATTGAACGCGCTTTCGGCGTGGATGATGGCGCGGATAAAGGCTTCATCCACGCCCGATTCCAGGCTGGCCTGGTGGATCACGTCCTTGTACGCATCCAGGTTGAGCGCCACCGTGCCCCAGTTGATGCTCGAATGCAGATTGCAGGCCATGCAGGTGGCGATGTAGCTGAAAAGCTTGGTGACATTGCTTGCCTGCTCGCCGCCCGGCGGGATGTTGGTGTATTCCACGCTGCCGTCGCGATGCACCACCCGGTATACCGCGCCGCGCAGCACGCGGTTATCCGCGGAATCCTGCAGGGCGCTGTCGGCGAGCGCCGTGGACACGCCGCTGTGCGAGTCGTCATAGGTCCACTGACCTGGTTTGCCGGTGAGCGGCGGCGCCATGCGGGCGGTGCTTTCCACCGCGGCCGTGACGCGCTCCAGCGACACCACGATCGGCGCGATCGGCTTGGCCGTGGTCTCCACCCAGCCGGTGACCCAGGCCAGCGAGTGAGCCTGGCTCGACACTTCCCGCCTGGGCCCCGCACGGGAAGGCGCAGCCGCCTGGAACGAGGCGATCTGCTGGCACTCCCGGTAGCCCGCCTTGCTGCTGGTGAACACCACCTCGCCCTGCGACCCGGCGCAGCGATAGAGCACCCCGGCCTGCGCCGGCCGCGCGCCCAGCAGCAAGGCACAGCCGATCAGCGCCAGCGCGACGGTCATCAGGAACACAGGGAGGCGACCTGCCCTCGGACCGCAGCCTCCCCTTTGGCGTTGGTGTACGGCAGCAAACATGGCCGGCAGTTTGCGCCCACTGCCGCCCGCAGCCAAGCACGAGTTGGCGAAATCGTGTGCCAGAACATGGATATACAGGTTTTGGCTCCCTCTCCCCTCCCCTGATTGGCGTCCAGTCGCAGTTGCCGAGTTCTTTGCTCGTCATCCCGGCGAGACGCTTCACAACAGCGAAGCTGGTCAAGCCGGGGCCCAGTGACTTTGAGGCGCCTGAAAGGCACTGGGCCCCGGCGTTCGCCGGGGTGACGACGAGGTGTTACGGAGACTCGACGCTAATCAGGCTCCCTCAGGGGAGAGGGCCGGGGTGAGGGGCCGCGCATCCACCCAAACCTGCGGGTACAATATGCGGTTCGACGCATTCCGCGCCGCCTTCCGAATCCACCGGTACCGACGCCATGAGCGGCAAGCTTTTCATCAAGACCCACGGCTGCCAGATGAACGAGTACGACTCGGCCAAGATGGCCGACGTGCTGAAGGCGTCGCATGGCCTGGAACTGACCCAGGACGAATCGGAAGCGGACGTGATCCTGGTGAACACCTGCTCGATCCGCGAGAAGGCGCAGGAAAAAGTCTTCAGCCAGCTCGGCCGCTGGCGCGAATACAAGCAGGGTGGCAAGCCCGTGCTGATCGGCGTGGGCGGCTGCGTGGCCTCGCAGGAAGGCGAGGCGATCCTCAAGCGCGCGCCGTACGTGGACCTGGTGTTCGGCCCGCAGACCCTGCACCGCCTGCCCGAGCTGATCGACGCCAAGCGCGCCACCGGCAAGCCGCAGGTGGACATCAGCTTCCCCGAGATCGAGAAGTTCGACCGCCTGCCCGAACCACGCGCCGAAGGCCCTACCGCCTTCGTGTCGATCATGGAAGGCTGCTCCAAATACTGCAGCTACTGCGTGGTGCCCTACACCCGCGGCGAAGAGATCAGCCGCCCCTTCGACGACGTGCTCGTGGAAGTGGCGCAGCTGGCCGAGCAAGGCGTACGCGAAGTGATCCTGCTGGGTCAGAACGTGAACGCCTATCGCGGCCCCACGCACGACGGCGGCATCGCCGATCTGGCCGTGCTGATCCACGCCATCGCGCAGATCGAAAGCATCGGCCGCATCCGCTTCACCACCTCGCATCCGTTGGAGTTTTCCGATTCGCTGATCGAGGCCTATGCGAACGTGCCC
>Ga0209646_1000632_pt1 | contig 13306 bp, 6 predicted proteins | sample AraplaL_Col_mTSA_FD_184259 | JGI IMG/M metagenome (GOLD analysis project Ga0209646, IMG submission 184259) | Arabidopsis root microbial communities from the University of North Carolina, USA - plate scrape CL_Col_mTSA (SPAdes) (version 2) | ecosystem: Host-associated > Plants > Roots >...
TATCGGCGAATACGGAAGTAGAGATCTCGGCATTGGGGTATAACGCAGAACTCACAGGTGCTGCCGCCCTGGTGATGGAGAACTATGAAAAAGAAGAAACCAGGAACCTCACCCATGAAATAAACAGGATGTTTTGAGCTGATCTGAAACCTCCTACTTGAATCTTATCCAAAATTTCCATTACAGTATAGCCATCCTAAGAAGACAGTTAAAAGCCGGAAGTTTTTGCGAAAGCAACAGTCCAGCTTCAGCTAATATAAAGCCAGAACTTTTTTATTGACAATCAAACAAACTGCTATGACGAAAGCAACAATCCGACTATTGTTGATCGTACTGTCATGTATCTGGGGTTTAACAGGTACTGCACAGGAAAAGAAAATGATCACAGGCATGGTGAAGGACAGCGCTGGAAATGCTTTGCCAGGTGTGTCTATCTCAGAAAAAGGAACTGCAACTTCTACCGTAACCGACATGAACGGTTCGTTCAGGATCCCGGTATCCACTGCAAAACCGGTGCTCGTAATTTCTTCTGTAGGCTACAACAAAAAAGAGATTTCATTAGGAGGTCAGACCACACTCAATGTAACGCTTGCTGGTGAGGTCACCAGCCTCGAAGGCGTTGTGGTAACAAGTTTAGGGGTAAAGCGCCAGCAAAAATCGTTGGGCTACGCCGTAAGCACAATAAAAGCTGAAGACCTTACCAGAACAGGTTCGCCCAACTTTGCTTCGGCATTATATGGTAAAGCGCCGGGTGTTCGTATTGGTACTACACCTGGTGGCGCCACCAGTGCGGTTAACATTACCATACGCGGTATCAACTCCATTACTGGCAAAAACCAGCCTTTGATTGTATTGGATGGTGTGCCTATTCGCGATGGTGAAGTGAAGAACAATGATTACTATGCCGATCAGCGGTTGCGTGGTAACGGTTTATTGGATATTAACCCCGAAGACATTGATAACATTTCGATATTAAAAGGCGCTTCGGCGGCTGCGTTGTATGGTTCAGAAGCCGTAAACGGTGTAGTGCTCATTACCACCAAAAGCGGAAAGGGTAAAAAGGGATTCAGTGTAGATTTTGCTGCTAATTACAGTGTGGATCAGGCAGCCTACCTGCCCCAATATCAGAATGTAAGAGGGCCGGGCGCTCCTGTATTTGTGAGCAATGCCGGACAGGATTCTACCGGTTTTTTATATTATGATCTGGATGGAGATGGTATTAAAGAAACAAGAGGTACAACAGGTCATACCATCAACTTCGGGCCTAAATTCGACGGCAAGCCTACAATGGGTTGGGATGGTATTATAAGACCTTATGAAGCGCAGAAAAATAACTACAAAGGATTGTTCAGAACAGCGCATAACTCAAGCGTTAACATTTCTATGTCGCATTCCACCGAAAATTCCAATGTGCGTTTTTCTTTCACCCGTCAAACCAATGAAGGAATTAGTTTGGGCGCCAACAATGCAAAGAACATTGCAAATTTTAACAGCAGCTTCAAGCTGAACAAAAGGTTTTCTACAGATGTGATGGTGAATTATATAAACCAGAAAACCGAAAACCGTCCTTACAGCGTCGACCGTTTAATCAACAATTTCACGGGTATGATGAGCCGGTTCGACAATGCCGACTGGTATAAGGCGAGATATAAAACAAGCCGGGGCTATAAGTTCGTATCAGGAGCCGGCGGTCAAAGTTTGACACCCGGGGAAAATATTATATACCCCGGTTTCAAAAGTGATATAGCAGATTATCTGTGGCGCGTAAAAGAATATAACGAAGAGGAATACAGCAACCGTGTAATTGCCAGCCTTACCAATAACTGGCAGATCATCGATGATCTGAAATTGCGTGCAAGAATTGCAACTGACTTTACTTCGTCAAGAACTGAAAGCGGCAAAAGAACAGAAATTCCGTTAGCTTTCCAGAACCCGGCAGGAAATCCGGGAAGCGAGGGCGGAAGCTTTGCTCTTTCTACCCTTTTTAATACCATTGTTTACGGAGATGTGCTGTTGACCTATACCAAAAAAATAACGCCCGATATTGAAGTGAACGCGATGGGCGGTTACATGGCTAATAAAGAGAGCGTAACATCAACACAGCGGGAAACCAGTGGCGGTTTATCTGTTGAAAACTGGTACGATTTAGGTGCATCAGTTAACGCCATGAACTATAATTCCGATTTCAATTACAGGAGAAGGCTCGTGAAAGATGCGTTTGTGGGAACCATTAATGCCAACTACAAAGGCTTCCTGTTTGTGGAAGGTACATTGCGCCGTGACCGAACTTCTACTATGAATCCTAATAACAACAGCTTTGTTTACCCCTCTGTAAACTCAAGCTTTATTATATCCGAAGCGTTTCATCTGCCCTCTTTCATCAATTACAGCAAGGTGCGTGCTTCATGGGGTATAGTAGGTAACTATCCGGATATTTACCAGGCCAATATTGCCTACAACCAAAATACATTGGGTGTGCAGGGCGGCGGTGGAGCAGTTATTTACACGGTGCTTCCGCGCGACTTTGGTAATGACGCCATCAGGCCGGAAAAGAAACATGAGATCGAATTCGGTCTTGAAAGCAAGTTCTTCCATAACCGGTTAGGACTCGATGTTTCGTATTATAACGGCCAGATCGTGGATCAGATACTGCCTATTACAGTTTCCAATACCACTGGTTATAATTCTGTATTGACCAATGTAGGTACTTTAAGAAATAAGGGTATTGAAATAGGTCTTACCGGAACACCCTTGAGTAAAAGAGATTTCAGATGGGACGCCGGCATCAATTTCGCCTTCAATAAAAACCTGGTTGAAAAACTGACCAATGGATCCAATCAGCTCATTCATCAGGATTACGACGGTAATGCAGCCCAGTTAATTTCGAAAGTAGGGCAGCCAATGGGTGATTTTTATGCGCACCCCATAGCCACTAACAGCAAAGGAGAGAAGCTCGTTGACCCTACTGGTTTATATGTACTGAGCGACAGCTTAACAAAAGTGGGTAATGCCATGCCTAAAGTAGTGGGTGGTATTTACAGCAGCTTTACCTACAAGTCATTTACTTTAGATGTGTTGGCCGATTTCCGCTTTGGCGGTTACGTAATGCCTACCGGTATTAACTGGATGACCAGCCGTGGATTGACGAAAGAAAGCCTTGGCGCTATGGATAAAGCACATGGTGGTTTAACGTATTATATTGACCCGGTAACGAAACAGGGCGTTCAAACAAATGGAACGCAAGGGCCTAACGGGGAAAAAGTATACGAAGATGGAATGCTGATGGATGGAGTGACTGCAGATGGCAAACCAAACACCAACGTTATGTCACAGGCGTATTACTACTGGAATACATATAACTGGGGTGGCCCTCAATACAGTTCTTCACGGTATGAATTGTATATAAAGAAAAATTCGTACATAAAAATGAGAGAAGTGAGTTTAGGTTATAGTATACCCGTAAAACTGGCGAATAAAATAGGTGCTAAAAAATTGCAGTTGTCGGTATTCGGCCGCAACCTGTTCTATATCTACCGCACATTAAAGAACCTGGATGCAGAACAAATGACTGCAGGTTCAAGATGGTTTCAATCGCTTACCAATGCTGGTACCAATCCATCGACAAGAACCTATGGTGTAATGTTAAGAGCAGGTTTCTAAATCGTATTGACAATTAACAAAAAGATTACTAAATGAAAAAGATATTGTTTATTACGGTAGCGGTAGCAACAATTGGCTTTACCGCCTGTAAAAAGAAAGATTTTGCAGACAGTTATGCCGATCCGGGAAAAGTAGCAACTTCAACGGTGGAGAAACAGTTTGCAGGCGTGTTGACTTCCTATACCTGGACCAATGCCGATAAAGGACAACATGGATATGTTGTGCCTCAATACTGGAACTACTTCGTAGTGCTTAGAACAACACTATTGCACTATACGCAGGCGGTTGGCTGGATAAACTCCGACAACCAATATACTCCCGGAGCCGCATCAATAGGCGACCACTGGAATGATTATTTTTATATGCTTGCCCAATACCGCGAACTGCAAACGATCTATTCAAAAATGCTGGCCACCGATCAGGCAGATAATCGCATCTATATGATCGCAGCCGCTATCTTTTTTTACGATCAAACGCAAAAAATGATAGATCTGCATGGCGATCTTCCCTGGTCAGATGCAGGGACCTTAAGCGCCAACCGTGGCAACTACGGAGCGTCGTTAGCTCATTACGATGATGCCGCTACCATCTATACTCAAATGCTGGATAGCCTGAAGGGCTTCGCAGATGAGTTGAATTCAATAACTGTAAAGCCTTATGTTCAAAAGGTGTTCACTAAGGAGGACATCGTGAATCAGGGAAATATTACACTTTGGATGAAATACTGTAATTCACTGCGTTTAAGAATGTTGACAAGGGTTTCCGGAGCTTCGGCTTTTTCGGCCCGCTCAAGCAGCGAAATTGCAACCATTCTTTCTAATCCGGCTAAATATCCGGTGGTTACAGGTAATAGTGAAAATATCAAAGTAAGTGTATACGATCTAAATTCAGATATCACTGCTAAAACTTTCAAGGATGGATTAGAGGGTGATGCAGGAAGGATCAGCAATACTGCCGGTAAAGCTATGATCGATCATATGAATACCAATAATGATCCGCGGTTACCAGCTATGTTTGAGCCAGGTGCAAAAGCAAATAATGTGTACATAGGCGTAGATCCCGTGGGCGACAGAAGTGTGCAGAATGATTTAGTTAACAATGGTAAGGCCGCTCTTTATAACCGCTCTACCATCAGTCGTAACCAGTTCTTCCCCGGAATCTTGATCAGCGCCGCTGAAGTAAGCTTTTTAATTGCTGAATATTATTTAAATGCAGGTCCGCTTTCATCAGCCAAAATTGCCTATGAAACCGGCATTCGGCAATCTGCTGAATACTATTACTGGTTAAGAACATTAAGCAATGACAACACGTCGCCAGCGCTTGCTCCACTAGATCCTGCCAAAGTTACTGCCTATATCGCTTCTCCGGGAGTAAACTGGGATCTGGCAACCACTACCGCTGCCAGGTTGAAGTTACTTGGTACACAAAAATGGATACATTATAGTGTAATACAACCGTACGAAAGCTGGGCCGAGATCAGAAGACTGGATGAGCCAACATTTAGCTTTGAAGTGGATGCTGCCAGTTCTACATTAAAACAACCACCGGTAAGATGGGTATACCCGGCATCTGAAATATCATATAATACTGCAAATTATGAATCTGTAAGATCAAAGGATAATCTTACCACCAGAGTTTTCTGGGACGTTAAATAAGTTTTATATTAAGTGTTGAGAGTTCCTGCCCCGATAGTCTTATCGGGGCTTTTTATTTATATTAAGTTTCAATTGCTTAAATTGACCCATCAATACCATTAACATGGAGATCATTATTGTAACGCTGCTGGTTGTCCTGCTGCTGGTTGCCATTATTACCATGGTGTTTGCCTGGCGGGCTGCGGCTGCCAGAAATAATACCGACTGGATGGCCGTGAAATATAAAATGGAAAACCTGTTGGGGGAGATTGCGCGCATTGAAACGGCCGTGAAACAGGAGATGGTGACCAACCGCCAGGAAACCGGTGATAATACCCAGCGCATCCGGGCTGAGTTAGCGGCCTCCCTGAAAAACTTTGGCGAGTTGATTAACCAAACGATGGCCAGCGCCACTACGGTTCAAAAAGATAATTTCTTTGCTTTGTTAAGTAAGCAGAGCGAACAGAATAATGCTACCTCCGTTCGGTTAGACCAGATGCGCGAAACGCTGGAAAAGAAAATGGCCGAGCTGCAAACCGGTAATGAACGCAAGCTCGATGAAATGCGGGCAACGGTGGATGAAAAATTACAAAAGACCCTGGAGACTCGGCTGGGCGAATCGTTTAAACTGGTAAGCGAAAGGCTGGAGGCGGTGCACAAAGGGTTGGGCGATATGCAGCAACTGGCAACCGGCGTGGGCGATTTAAAACGGGTGCTAACCAATGTGAAGACAAGAGGCGTGTTGGGCGAGTACCAGCTGGAGAGCATCCTGGAACAAATACTTACCATTGACCAATACGGCCGCAACGTAAAAACAAAGGATGGTTCCAATGCGTTGGTAGAGTTTGCCATAAAATTGCCCGGACGCGGCGATAAAGATAAATCCGTTTGGCTGCCTATTGATTCAAAATTCCCCAAAGAAGATTTTGAAGCGCTGCTGGATGCCTATGAACAGGCATTGCCCGAACTGGTGGAAGAATACCGCAGGAGCTTTGTAAAAGGCATCAGAAAATGCGCGCTGGATATCAGCAGCAAATATGTTGATCCGCCAAACACTACCGACTTTGCGATCCTGTTTTTACCATTCGAAAGTTTGTATGCCGAAGTGTTGCGTACACCCGGTTTGTTTGAGAGCCTTCAGCGCGAGCATAAGATCATCATTACCGGTCCTACAACTTTGTCGGCATTACTGAATAGTTTGCAAATGGGTTTCAGAACACTGGCCATTGAAAAGCGATCAGGAGAAGTATGGCAATTGCTGGGCGCCGTAAAGACCGAGTTTGGCAATTTTGGCGGAATTCTTGAGAAAACCCAAAAGAAATTACAGGAGGCCAGTAATGTAATTGAACAAGCGGGCGTAAGATCAAGAGCTATTGAAAAGAAGTTGCGGGCGGTGCAGGAATTGCCGAAGGAAGATGCGGTGGTGTTACTTGGGAAGGCTAGTCCCTTAAGTGAAGCGGAGGGTGAGGAAGAGTGAGAAAATAAAAAATGTTGAATATCGAATGTTAAATATTAAATGTTGAAGGGAAGAAAACGGGTTAAAGCCAAAAAGGTTAAAGGCTAAAGCCAAAGCCGGAATTGTATTTGCTTTTGGCTTTAACCCTTCTGCTTTCAGCCTGTATTTGCTTGCAGCTTGCGGCTTGCAGTCGTTCCCAAAAAGGTAAAGCCGGCAAATTCTCCGGCCTTACGTTTTAGAAAATCTTAACAACTGTTGCTCCTCGAGATGGTAGGGTTACTACACTAGATTATTAACAGCGTGCAATATACGCTAAAATGGCAGTGGCCTACTACTTGCCGGTAGTAAGGCCGGGTAAATAGTTATCCACTCTTACATTTACTAATGTAATGATCGTTGTTTTGAGGCGGATGTTTCGTAAAATTCCTATCGTGTACTTGCCAATATGCCGGTAACTACAAAAGGGTGAGATTTTTGGCTTTGTAAGCCTGCAATTCATTGCTGTCGGGTGGCAGTTCAGTAATTAAATAATCAATTTCGTTAACATCGGCAATCTTCATTTGCATTACCGAATTCATTTTTTCAGAAATGGTAAGTACGGCCACTTTATCGGCCGCGTTGATCATGGCTTTTTTAACCTGAATGGTTTCCCAGTCAGAGTCGGTCAAACCGCTGTTGGTATCAATAGCATTAATCCCAAGCACACACAGATCTGCTTTAATATTACTGAGGTATTGAAACACTTCGCCGCTTACGGTCATTTGGCTATAGGTAGAAATTTGCCCGCCGATCATAATGGTTTTTATCATCGGTTTATCCAGCAGTTCAACTGCGGTGAGCACATTCACCGTAATGAACGTAGCCCGGAAAGTGGGCGGTATCTTTTTAATAAATTCTCTGATGGTAGTACCACCGCCGATGAGCACGATCATATCTTCTTTTAATAACTGCAGGGTTTTATCGGCAATGATCTCCTTCTTTTGTTGCGAATAAGTTTGCGATTCATGTCCAATATGATAGGCTGCAGACATAACCCCGCCTTTAATTCTTATCACCTGGCCTTCTTCAGCCAGCTCATTCACATCGCGCCTAATAGTATCCTCCGATACGTCTATCAGTTTTACCAGGTCGGTAAACATTAAACGGGTATGGATGTTCACCTGTTTGGTGATCAGCTTTTTCCTTTCCTTTTTTTGCAAGGCTACCGGCGCCGGCGTATTTGGGTTATTGTTTGCCATAAACTATAAACACATTAAAGAGATTGGTACGTCTTCTATTGACAAAATTCAAACTTTTAGCATTAAATAAACAGACTTTTCAAGGGTTGCCACATTTTATTTTTAAAAAATCGATGGCAGCGGGCAACTTTCACAGATCTTCTATTTCTGCAATCTTTGCAATAATACAAAGATTGCAAATATTTTGCAAACAAAATCAGGTGACACTGCAAATTCGTATAATTAATTGATAGTCAGTTTTAATTATTGATAAGCAATGCGTTGATCCGGAAGTCTGTTTCCACCATCCAGCAGTCATTATAAAACAACGTTATTTAAGTATTTGCAGAAATAAATACAATAATTGCAAATAATTTGCAGTTTGTATTCTTTTTGTTATTAAATTGTATCAGAATTCGCAACGTAACCAAACATTTCTACTCAACTCAAACGCTTATGAAACGAGTCAAAACTATTGCTTCGGGCAGCTTGCTGCTATGTTTCCTTTTGCTGATCTCGCTCAAAGGTCTGTCACAATCAGCCCTGTTAAGAGGGGTAATAAAAAATGAAGCTGACCAAACAGCCATCCCGAATGCCACCGTAACCCTCACTTCCGGTAAAAGTTCCACCTCCACCACCACAGATCTAAAGGGTAATTTTGCTTTAAAGCTACCCGCCAGTCTTGAGTCTTCCTCTTTTCAATTAACAGTTAGCTCGGTAGGCTATGAAAAAAAGCTGATCACCGTTGAGCCCGGTCAGGCATCAATAACAGTTACCTTAAAGGCAGGTAGCAGCGATATGCTCGATAATGTGGTAGTAACCGCGTTAGGCATGAAAAAAGATCGCAAAGCCGTTGCCTATGCAGTATCGGAGGTAAAGGGAAGCGAATTTACCCAGGCTCGTGAAAACAATATTGCGAATGCCCTGTCTGGTAAAATAGCCGGGGTAAATGCAGCGGGCTTATCAACGGGGCCGGGCGGTTCAAGCCGGGTTACCATTCGCGGTAATGGCTCTATGATCGGTGACAACCAACCCTTATATGTAATTAATGGTATGCCCCTCGATAATACCGTGCCTGGCGGCGCGCCCACGGTAAATGGTATAACCAGCAACGTTGATAAAGGCGATGGTATTGCAGGCATCAACCCCGACGATATTGAATCCATCACCGTATTGAAAGGCGGTACAGCAGCAGCCCTGTATGGCTCACGCGCCAGTAACGGGGTAATTCTTATCACTACTAAAAAAGGAAGGGCGCAACGCGGCATTGGCGTTGATTACAATTCCACCTTCACTATGGAAAATGTGGCCGTTACGCCCGATTTTCAATATGAGTATGGTCAGGGGCTCGATGGTGTTATGCCAACCAACTTGTTAGATGCACAGGCATCGGGAAGAAAATCATGGGGTGCACCCATAGATGGTAATACCAATTACATGGGTGTTGATGGAAAGACCCATCCCTATGTGGCCCAGAAAAGGAATCTGCAGAATTTTTACCAAACCGGTACCACCTATACTAATAGCCTGGCTTTTTCGGGTGGCAGTGAAAATTTCAACTACCGTTTTTCTGCCGCTGACCTCGATAGCAGAGGTATTTTACCCGGCACCACGTATAAACGAAAAACTTTCAATGTAGCCCTCAATGGTAAAGTTGGTTCCAAAATAAACATCGAAGCGCTGGCCCAATACAACCTGGAACAGGGACATAACCGCACCGGTGCGGGCGATGCATTGGGAAATCCTAACTGGACGCCCCTTGAAATTGCCAATACCGCCGATGTTCGCTGGTTAAAGCCCGGTTACGACTCTGCCGGTAATGAAACCATTTGGAACGATGCCGCTATTGCTTCGAACGGATATTTTGTTATAAACAAATGGAAGGAAGATGATGTGAAGAACCGCTTTATCGGCCAGGCGTCTATCTCTTATGAGCTTATTAAAAATCTGATCATAAAAGGCACCGTAAGCCGCGATTTTTATAATTACAATTATACAAACGTGCTGCCATCCGGCGCCTTGTATACACCGCTCGGCGAATATGTGGGGTTGAAATCAGACCTGTCTGAAACAAACAGTATGTTGAATGCTACTTACCGCACCCGGTTTGCGCAGAACTTTGGCCTCAGCGCCATGGTGGGAGCCAACTCCCGCAAGTTTGAGAACAAGGAACAGAATATAACCGGTAAACAATTTATCATTCCGTACTTCTATAGTGTTAGTAACCTGGCTTCTTCCAGTGTACGGCCGGTTACGCAACGCTCTACTACCAACTCGGTGTTTGGTTCTGCCGACTTTGATTACAAAAACCTGTTTTTTGTAACCTTCACGGCGCGGGAAGACTGGTTCTCAACTTTAAGCCCTAAGAACAATCATATCTTTTATCCCAGTGTAGGAAGCAGCCTTATTTTGTCAGATGCATTTGAAATGCCCACCTGGGTCACTCTGGCTAAATTGCGCGGTAGCTGGGCACAGGTAGGTGGTGGTGCGCCTGATCCATATGCCATCAATCTTACTTACAGCAATGTGCCCAGTGCAGGCCAGCCCCTGCTGAACGTAACACAGGATGTAAACCAGCAGAATTATATTTCCAATCCAAACCTGAAACCCTATACCTCTACTACCTATGAAGGCGGTTTTGAATTGCAGACATTCAACAACCGGTTAGGCCTCGACTTTACTTATTACAACCGTCAAACCACCAATGATATTGTAAAAACAACTATCTCCGGTACTTCCGGCTATAACTCTGTGTACATGAACGTTGGGGAGTTAAGGAACAGAGGTGTTGAGATCCTGTTGACCGGCAAGCCCATTAGCCGTGCCAATTTATCGTGGAATGTAAGCTACAACTTTGCGTATAATGCAAGCAAGGTAGTGGATCTGGCGCCCGGATTAACATCGGTGCAAATAGCCAACTCTGTTGGTAACTGGGCCTTTTTACAACACATCAAAGGCCAGCCGTATGGAACCATAGTAGGCACCACCATGAAAAGAGATGCCCAGGGCAATGTGATCTTTAACCGGGGCAATCACCTGCCGGTAATGAGCGACCTGATGCCACTGGGCAACAGTGTGGCCCCCTACACCATGGGTATTACCAACGAATTCAGGTATCACAACTGGGGATTGAATATTTTGCTGGATGGTAAATTCGGCAACAAGATCTTCTCGGTATTCGAAGTATATGCCACTCGTATGGGTAAGTTAAAAAGCACCCTGCCTGGCCGCGATAAAGGCCTGGAGTTGAAAGGTGTTGACCAGAACGGGGCGCCATATGATACCACCATTACCCAGGCCGGCGGTGTATTGCGCAATTACTATGATAACTACAAAGTGTATTCTAATCTGTTCCTGCACGATGGCAGCTTTATAAAACTGCGTCAGGTAATATTATCTTATAACATCCCGGTAAATAAAATAAAATTGGCGAAGGTTCAGGGAGCCAGCATTTCATTTGTGGCCCGCAACCTGTTCATCCTGTACAGGGAAACCAAAAACTTCGATCCTGAGCAGAGCTTTACCAACAGCAATGCGCAAGGATTTGAATCGATCGGGTTGCCACGTACCCGCTCATATGGCCTGAACCTTACCGTTAAATTATAATTACCAAACGAAGAAACAATATGAAAAATATAATAAAATATGCAGGCGGTTTGCTGGGATTAGTGAGCATGGTATCACTGCAATCGTGCGACAAGAACTTTGAGAGCATCAATACCAATCCCGAAGCTACAGCTAAAGTATATCCTCAATATGTGTTTACAAAAGCAGAGTATGACGGTACTGCCAATATGCTGAATTTTTTGTTGGGCACTATGCAGTATACCACCAGTTATAATGATGTGGCGGGTTTTGGTTCAAAATATAATGCAGCCCAGATCTCACAAACGTACCAGGCATTTATCGATGGCTATCCCAAAGAGATCAACGAGCTGAGCATCGTGATCAAATCAGTTAAAAATCAGGCTCCTCAGATAAATCTGTATGCAGAAGCCCGGATCTGGCGGGTATATTGTTTCAGCCGGCTCACCGATCTGTATGGCGATATCCCATACTTTAAGGCCGGGTTGGGTTATGACTCTTTGATCTTTAAACCAGCGTACGATCCGCAAAGCGCTATTTATGCCGACATGTTAGCGGAGCTGGATGCTGCTGCGCAAAGCCTCGATGCAACTAATAAAGTAACTTTTGGCGCCTCAGACCTGATCTATGGCGGCGCTACCGATAAGTGGAAAAAGTTCGCGTACTCTTTAATGTTGCGGCTGGGTATGCGTATGACAAAAGTAGATGCCAACGCCGCCCAAACCTGGGTTACCAAGGCCATTGCTGGTGGTGTTATCACGGCGGATGCAGATATTGCGAAAATGAGTTATCTGGCCACCGGTCAGGATATTAATAAAAACCCGTTGGCGTTCAACCTGTGGAACAGCGATTACATTGCCCAGGATGGTAACAAGAATACAGAAGGTGGCAAGTACCAGGATGTATTTATTTCTTATTTAAAAAGCACCAACGATCCCCGGCTGCCGATGATGTCGGTTGTTTGGAATAACGGCGTAGCTGATACCAGCGTGGCATTGCAAAAAGGCATGGCGGCAACTCTGCCTAATGCCAAACCCGCTAATTTTGTCAGCTTTTCAGAGCCCAACCCTAAAACAATTTTGTTGATGAATTCGCCGCGCCTGGTGTTTACCGCTGCGGAATCCTATTTTCTGTTAACGGAAGCTGCATTGAGAGGTTGGTACACAGGCGCCCCTGCCAGTTCCCTGTATCAAAAGGGTATTGAGGCAGCCATGCGGCAATGGGCGATCATTGGTGGTAGTGCCGGTACGGTTGATCCAACGGCCATCAGCAATTATGTAGCGGCCAATCCGCTTAACACCGGCGGTACATTCGACGATCAAATGAAGCAGATCTATACGCAATTCTGGGTGAGCATTTTTCCTGATGCGCAGGAAGTGTTTGCCAGTTTCCGCCGTACCGGTTATCCGGCACTGGTACCCAATAACTATGCAGGTAATGCCACCGGGGGCAAGTTCTTTAGAAGAATGATGTATCCGCTCACCGAGCAAACCCTCAATGCCGACTCGTACCAGGCTGCTATAACCCGGCAGGGAGCGAATGATCTGTTAACGCATATCTGGTGGGATAAGTAGGGTGGAGAGTTGACCAGTTGATCAGTTAACATGTTGACAAGGAAGAAGGAAGTAAGAGAAAGGAGGTTGACAGGGTTGATAGAGTTGATGAAGGAAAGCAAGAAAGACAGAGAGCAGAAATTAATAGCGAGGTACCCAACTCCCTCCCGACTTGTCGGGAGGGCCGGGGGAGGCCCGAAT
>Ga0209646_1000633_pt1 | contig 13301 bp, 12 predicted proteins | sample AraplaL_Col_mTSA_FD_184259 | JGI IMG/M metagenome (GOLD analysis project Ga0209646, IMG submission 184259) | Arabidopsis root microbial communities from the University of North Carolina, USA - plate scrape CL_Col_mTSA (SPAdes) (version 2) | ecosystem: Host-associated > Plants > Roots >...
CACATCTTTACCCCAAAAGTCTTTTACAATACCGGTCCATTGTCCCCAGTTAACAGCACAGGCAGTTGGCCGCAGATCGTAATTCCAGGTAAGCGGATCGTCAGAATAAGTATTGGCAAACACCTCCACCTCCTTAGGAAGGTTTTGATCTGACCAATCCGGCTCAAACCCAAGGCTGCCACCATTTAAATGAAAAATGTTGCTTTGATGGATCATCTGCGGACCATTAAAAGGTTTAAAATTGGGATCGGTGATATTGGAAGAAGTGTTGATCCAGAAAATATTGTTCTTCATGGTAATCACATTCGACACCCAGGGGGTAGACGTAATGCCTATGAGATTCCTTACATCGGGAAGGCGAGGCGCTTTTGTTTCAACAACATCATTATTGAAGAACTGGAGGTTGCGAACATCGAGGGCAAATATGCTGGTGGAGTTGATCCAGAATACATGTCCGTTATTTATGAGCAGGTTATAACCAAAGAGGTTATTGAACGCCTGGCCACCCCAGCCGCTGCCGAATTCAACAAAGCCAATGTTATCGCTGGCGGTGTTATACAATATTTTGTTATCAGAAACATCGCCATACATTTCAATAGCGCCGCCGTCGAGGTGATAATCGTAGCTATTGCTCCAGCATTCGTGAATTTGATTATGGCTGATCGTATTGTTAGACCCGCCGACCACTATACCCACGGCGCCAAAATCGTCCCACATTTGGTAAGGCGTATTGATGATCATGCGCAGGTTACTGATGGTGCAATTGGTGATCGTATTGTCGCTGCCACCATCTATGTTAATACCCGCGCCTAATCGCGAGATCGTGCAGTTCTTAACAACATTGTGAGAACCGCCATCGCCGGAGCCTTTATAAATGTAAACGCCATAGCCCACATTAGCAGTACCGCTACGGTCATAATCTCGGATGGTATAATCGGTCATCTCAAAGCCATCGATAACGATGTAGTTACATTGATTCAGTCGGATCATTACCCGGTTACAGATCACGGGATCGGGAAAGTTACCTGGATTGAATTTAAACAGGGGCGCACTGCCCTCACCATATGGCATGAAGGTAATCGGTGCATCTTCTCTGCCACTGCTGTTAATAGACAAGGTACCCGTGTATTGTTGACCGCGCCTGAAGTAAACGTTATCGCCCGGTTGAAAATAATTTATCGTCCAAGGAATGTCGTTAATGTCGTGCCATGGATCATCGTATGTTCCGAGATTTTGCCCCGAAGAGGATGGGTCTACATAATAGTTAGTAGCATTGGCACAAAATGATGTTGCAACAAAAAGCAGCAACTTCAGGAAGCGTAGAATTGACAATTTCATAGTTTTTCAAATAGTAGTGAAGGTGCGGATAGACCGGAAAAACTGTGCCAGTCAACGATTTCATCGCTTACGAAATGCGGAAATAATTGTCAGGGATAAAGGGATAGATTATCCAGTAATGTTAGTGCGCGGCTTACATAAAAAATTGTGCCAGGGGAATAGAGAATAAAACAAATATCCCGGGGTTAGAAAATGAGGGAGAAATGGGTTAATTTTTTATATTTCTATCATCGCACTTTTATTAAACTTATAATGCTCACCATGGTGCACATATCCTAGCTGATTGGTAAGCAATCTTGTAGTGCCTATTTTAAACTCAGGAATATTGAAATGATGATGCCCATAGATCCAATAATCCGCCCCGGAATCCTGGATCAGGTCATGCAGTTCCGTTACAAAGGCGCCATTGAGCGGACTGTTCTTGTATTTTTTGGGATAGTCGTACAGAGTGGGCACATGGTGCGTAACTACTACGCTTTCACTGGCGCTCTTTTCTTTAAAGGCATTTTCTAAAAATTCAACCGAACGGTTATGCAATTGATTGAACTGCCAGATTGTAAACTTTTCTTCATTCCATTTTATGGCAAAGAAATCGGAGATACTTCGCTGAATGTCTAACGCATTCAATACATCGACTTTGCTCCACAGCGTACTGCAAATAAAATTTACATACTTGTATTCAATCAGCTGGTTATTTACCAGCCATACATTACTGCGCAGTTTTTCCATTAAGGGATCGGCTACTGTTGCCAGATCATAGTTATAATATTCGTGATTACCCGGTATCCAGTACACCTGTTCAAAGTTATCGGCAATGAAATCAATAAATGCCGATTGTGTTTTGTGCAAACTCAATGGCAGGATATCGCCGGCCAAGATTAATACCTCGCCCACCGGTTCCAGCAAATGCCGCTCCATGTATTTTTTATTGGCGGGAAACTCCAGGTGCAGATCTGAACAATATTGAATTTTCATCGGCAAATTTAATGGAGAAAACAAGACCGATCACCATCCTGAAAAGCCCGGTTAACATTGCTCTTTATTTTATCAAATAAAACCAAAATGAATCGCATACACGCCTGCTTGTCTGTTGATGGCCCCTGAAAGTAAGCATAACGATCTGCCTGCTTAACAAATTCATTTTTCAAAACTGTTACTGCTTCCAGGGTTAGCTTTTTTAGGTCGCAGGAAGGCATGAATCATGTGGCTTACTGACATACTTTTGTATTTTTATCGTAGTAGTACCGATAAAAATACAAAAGTTCCTCTGTCTTCAAAACCCTAAACCTGGGATTATTATATCTTAAATGTCAGATCCACCGAACAATACACCCGGTTACTGAGTGTTTCATAAGTTGTTCTGTTGCGTGTTGTGTTGGCCGTGGTAACAGTAATATTCACATGATTTGGATTGACCGGGATGGCATAAACGGGTGTAACTCCTATACTAAACCGGCGGAAAGTATATTCAACCGGAACGGTAAGCTCATAATCCAGAACCTTAAATGCCGATGCATTGTCGGTATTGGCGGTGACGGTGCCTACTACCTTTTGTTGCCCTTTTCGGTTGGTGGCATATTTTCGTTTCTGGTAATACGAATTATAAAAATTCTGGGTGGCCGCATTCATATATACGCCGGGTTCTACCTGCAATCGTTCATCAATAAATGAAAAATCATGTTCCAGTCCAAGGGTGACCGTATAATCGGTAGCCTGACTGAATTTCATGCCTGCTGTTACACTGGGTGAAATCCACCCCAGGTCGTAGGATGAATACAGGCTTAATTCTCCTTTGGTTTCAGAGTTTACAGAGTAACTGTTGGCATTGTAATAGTACTTGGTACCGGTAATTTCCGCGTTCCAATTTCCTTTGCTTATCATATATCCGCCACTGAGTTCAAACATGTCTGTTCGGCCTTCGGTAGAAAGATAGTTAGCGTTTACTGCGGCAAATAAGCCTGATTTATGAATATACCTTAGTCCGGCAGTGATGTAGGGTATTTTTGCGGAATCGCTTCTACCCAGATATACGTTATCGCTCAGGTAACCGAGCTCTATTTTTAAATGGGACTTTCTTTTTACTGAGGAATTATCGGTAGTTGTTGATAAAGAATCCTGTGCATTTACAACAAACGAACATAGCAACAGGACTACAATAAGGGATAGCAGGGGAGTGTTTTTAAAGGGCATTGGGGTTACATTAAAAAGGGTCCGGAAAGCTGTTTTCCGGACCCTGATAGTTTACAATTAATTTCCTGTAGCGTCTTCTACTCTTTCTTTTTTGTCCTGATTCAGGTCTTTCTTGTCGCCTTTCAAATCTTTTACATCGCCTCTTCTTTCACGACGGTCTTTGCGAATATCATGGTTATCCTTTTTGATATCCTTGTCGTCGCCATGAATGTCTTTGCGGTCTTTCTTAATGTCTGCTTTGTCTGCTGCAATATCAGCAGTGTTGCCATCTTTTCTGTCCTGGGCCAGGTCTTTCCTGTCGTTGTGAAGGTCTTTTTTATCCTGGTTACGATCTTTTACATCATGGCGACGGTCTTGTCTATCGCCCTTAATGTCTTTAGTATCCTGTGCGATATCTTTTTTATCGCTCCGGATATCGCGGCGGTCGCTGCGGATGTCGCGTGTATCTTCTTTTACCCGGTGAGGATGTGCAACTCTTGTTTGTGCTGAAGCAGCCATCGTAATGCATAAGGCAAAGCCTAAAATAATTGCTTTCATGTTTGTTACTTTTAATGATAGAGTAGATATTAAAAACTGATTAATGTTTAATCGAGTATGTGAAAATAATTTGTGGCTGGTCAATTGTTTTTATGCAATTCCTATAAACTAATGTAAACCAGCAAATAAGAAGGGAGGGCTCCTTTTGTTATCGCTTTGTTATCAGGCTCTAAGCCTAGTAACAAATCCGCAACTAATAGTCAGCAGGGCAAAATGGCAATAGCAGTGAAATTCGCAGTAGCCGTTAAAAAGGTATTCGAAGTTGGCTTCCAGGATTTTGCTGTTAAAATGGCTGGCTACAATGCAGGTACCTTTCCAAAATAATTCCCCTTGCCTTCTCATCCTGCCCAAACCATGTCTTAAATGCAATAAGTGTAATACTGTCATTCTGTGCTAACAATTGTAGCTTATTCTACAGCAGAACTATACTTCTTTCAATTGCCTCATTAATTATTTATTGAGCTCGATCATTTCACTTTCTACCTTCACCAGGGCCCCTGCTTTGATCTTTGCATTATCATTGCTCACGATCTTTATTTCTTCTGTGGCATCTATTTTTATTTGTTTTCCACTGATCTGTATGGTTCCATCTTTATTCAGCACAATTCCCGATTCGCCACACGCTAATACCATTTTATCATTTGCTTTCACGGTAAGCTTTCCATCCCCATCCATCTGCACGCGATTCTCCATTTTATCTTCTATTAAAATACTTCCGTCCTTATCATTCATTAATAACTTTATTCCACTTCGCGTTTGAATGGCTTTTATATCATTCCCGGCATTTCCAAATTCTGTTTTGGCATTGCCGTTGTTAACCTGTCCTATTACATACGGAATGGCTGCATTACCGCCAGTAAATGCCACCAGCACTTCCGTGCCTATTTCTGGCAGCATATAAAATCCCGCATTTTGTCCGGCATGAGGCCTTGCTATTTGCAACCAGGGACTTTTCTCCTTTTCACTCATCCAATGAAACCGAACCCGCACCCGGCCCAATTGGGCTTTATCAAAATTTTCAACAACTATAGCCGACTGGCTTTCGTAATTTTGCTCAGGCACCTTCATCACAGGTGGCGTCTTTACCGATGCAGGTATGGCCATAAACTCATTTGAATAATTACCTATCCCATCCCAGGTATGTTCAATGGAAATAACTCTAAAATCGTCCAAGACCTGGTCAGATCCTGCTATTTTAATAGCAATGGTATCGCCCGGTTGAAAACCCGGTAAATCGCTCCAGCCATGCAACCGAATGATGTCACTATTTTGTATAGCTGCCCGGGCATTCATCAATATATCTACCTGTTCTTTACTTCTTACAAAGTGGTTATGCCAGGTTTTTGGCCGCGGTTTAAACAACTCCGAACTTTTTGCCAATGCATACATTCCTAGCTCATTATTATAACCATCGGAATTACCAATCTCACTTTTATATACGTCATTGTTCACATAATCATACGCCCACACTTCCATATTACCCGGCTTTAATTGCATACTCAATTCAAATCTGCTTAATGCTTCGCCATATGTTACATTAACTTTTCGCCCCTTTGGTGGGCCCAACACCAGCTGCTGTCCATCGTAATACAACCACTCTCCATACGTTCCTGCCATCCGGCTAATAAATTGCCAGGCAGTTTCTTTATACTGCACCGTATAATAAATCGTTTCTTTATTAGCGGGCGCTATTATACGCTTAAGCCAATCGCCTGAAAAACTTTCCAGCACACTGTTTACCAGGCTTTTCAGTGATTGTCTTTCCCAGGAGCGGCAATGCGGGCCATTATCCAATATTATGGTTGAACTATACCCACTAATGACAATATTTCCCGGATGTCCATTATGGCGTACTGCATCGATCTGCGTTATTATACCCGTGAACATCAATTCAGAATGATTGACCTCCGACGATATTCTTATATGAACCGGCGCCCCTATTAATTTTTTCGAACCATTAAATAAGGTATGCTCATTTTCATCTACCGTTTCAACCGGACATTCAAGCCTAAAGAAATGATGTGCATATATTTTCTGGCTTAATTTCAACGAGGAGAACTGCTCTATCTTCATTCCATCGATCTCAATGACTGTTTCAACAGCTTGTGCCATGTAAAGTGGGGTTTGTCCGCAGAATAAACTGCCTGCGGCATTAACAATAATGGTTATCTATCCTTAATAGCTTAAAGTTCCGGCCAGTTATTTTTAAATACCGTATCCTCCAGTTTAATAATTTGGGCGCTTAACATTCATCTCATCCTCATTCTGCAATTGCAGATCGGCAATAAAAGACATAGTAATGGTTTTTAAACAATTACAGGATTATCTGCAAGGCATACCCTACGCAGATAGGTATATTATGTTGTGCTGAAATGGTTGGCCCCTCCGGGTTAACGGGGGTGTGTAGATGCTGCGACTATCAGAGATACTTAAAGCAGAAGTTGTTGTGCAATCAAATATATGTATTATTCGGATACGTAAGGCAGTTGCTGCTATTTATTTGCCGTTTATTGTGGGATAAATAGCCGTTTTTTAATTCTTTCCATTGATCAAACCCGCCACCACCTTTATCATCATCTCTTTTTCCTCAGGTTTACTTTCGGCAATCATCAGGGTAATAGCCACCAGGGCATTGTCGGCTATTCTTTTTGATCCATCCTGGCGGTACAGGAGGTGGTTCTTCTCCATAAACCATACAAATAAAAAAGCAGCTATTCGTTTATTACCGTCAGAAAAAGAGTGGTTCTTTACAATAAAATACAAGAGGTTAGCCGCCTTTTCTTCTACGCTCGGGTAAACGTATTGCCCATCAAAGGTTTGGTAAATAGCCGCCAATGATCCCTGAAAGGAATCATCCTTTTCATTGCCAAACAACGAACTGCCGCCAAATTTTTCGCGTAGTCCGTTTATGGCCCACATGGCTTCTTCGTAATTTATTTTATAGAGCTCTTCTTCGGTTGTATCGCTAATGGCCAACACCTGGTGATCGTATTGATCCAACACATCCAACGCATAGGCATAATCCATAACCACTTTCAGCAGGGTAGCTTCATCTGCAGGGATAGCTTTAAAATTGTTGCTCATGTCTCAAATATTCCCGAAAGATAATGAATGCGAGTGAACTGTTGCATTTTTTGCAACAGTTCAGCTATTCTTCAAATTCATGGCCTCATCGTACGTAATTATAAATAATTCTGCAGAAGTTGTATTATGAATTTCAAGTACCTGGTGGTCATATTGGTCCAGCACATCGAGGGCGTAGGTGTAGTCGGTGACCACTCTTAAAAGGCCACTAGCCTCTACGGAGGTTAGCGTGTGATTACTAACTACATTCCCCAATAACTTTACGGTTTGCTTTAACTCCTCTAATTGTTGAGATTGCTTTTCACATCGTTTTTGATCAATGACATAACCCTTTGTAAGATAGCTCCTTAATACCTTATTTGCCCAAATACGAAACTGGGTTCCTCGTTGGGATTTAACCCTGTAACCAACTGAAATAATGACATCTAAGTTAAAATAATGGGTCGGTTTGTCAGGAAATTCGGAAATTCCGAATTTCCTTCTTGTATCACGTTCTGTAAGTTCACCTTCACGATAGATATTTTTAATGTGCTCATTAACTGTTGATCTGGACTTACCAAATAGCGCAGCCATTTGTTCCTGGGTAAGCCAAACCGTTTCTTTTTCAAGTGCAACATCAATGGACAACTGTCCATCAGCCGTCTGATACATAACAATTTCTCCTGTACTTTCCATACACAAGGATTTAATGATTTCAAAATGATTAATACCAAAATCGTTACTAATCGTTTGCTGATAACCGATGAAATTTCCCCTTATATAAAAACAGTAAAAGTTGTATTATATACCAAATGGCTTTTAATTTTTTTTTCCCAAGTACAAAATTAACTTTCGCAATTCAAATTTTTACTCCCCCAACCACCCCTCCAACACCCCATTAAACTCCACCGGTCTTTCCATCATGGGCGCATGACCGCATTGTTGCAGCATTACTAATGTGGCATTGGGTAAGTAGTGTTCAAATTCCCGGGCTACATGTGGCGGCGTTATTCTGTCATTGTCGCCCCAAATGAGTAAGGTGGGCGCCTGTATGGCGGGCAACAGGTCGGCTACGTAATGGCGTTGGGCCGATTTGGCTGTACGCACAATACTCATGCATTTACGGGCATCGGTAGTAATGCCAAACACTTCATCTACCAACGCTTTGGTAGCTACCGCAGGATCATAAAATGTATAGGCTACCCTTTCGTGAATATATTCATAACTGCTCCGGCGCGGATAACCGCCCATACTCGTATTTTCATACAAGCCTGAACTGCCCGTTAAAATTAGCCGGCTTACATTCGCCGAATGGCGATGGGTATACAGAATGGCTACATGCCCGCCAAGTGAATTGCCAACAAGCACCACATTGGTAAGACTGTTCTTGTTTATATAAAATTCCAGGTAATCGGTGAGGTAAGTAAGCGGATCGTTGTTATGCCGGTCAAAAATTGGCAGCTCGGGAATGTGTAATTCATAGTCGGCCTGAAAATGCGCTATCACCCCATGCCAGTTGCTTAACCCGCCAAACAATCCATGCAACAATACCATGCTTTGCTTCATGTTTTTTAAAGCAAATCTATCGGCATGGAAAACGGGTGGTCGTGATCTCAATCACAAAATTTACGGCCAGTGAGTAAGATCCTTGCCCGGCTTAATGCCTCCCGGCTAATGTACAGGTACCGCGCAATATTGGTGAGTGAGATCTTTTCCACAATCGCCGGGCGGTGCTCCAGCAAAAACCGGTAGCGCTGTATGGGACTTTTCAACGAAAGTATATACTGGTGCTCGGCCTGCTGCTCCATCAGCTCCTGGTATAATTGTAAATTTACATGCAACAGGTTCCGGTGTTTATCATATAATGGCTGCAGCTTTTTGGTATTAATGCGTAAGATCACCGAATCTTCCAACGCGGTTATACAAACATTCGAGGGCGCTTTTTTATGAAAGCTTTCACAGTTCGCCAGAAAATCATCGGTAAAACTAAACTTCACGATCTTCTCTGCGCCTTCATCGTTCAACAAACTGAATTTAAACTGACCGCTCAATACAAATGCCGAATACCGGGCCACCCTGCCATATCGCAAAAAAGCTTCGTCCTTACGAATATACCGTACAGTAGCCATGTTATCCAGGATCTGCCATTCTTCGGTAGTTACCTGCGGATACTTCTTACTTAGGCGCTGATAGTAGGGAGGTAATTCCATTGTATTGGTAATAGGGAACCAAAATAATAATTTTCTACAAAATCGCCAGCAACTGCTGATAGCTGGCAATTTTTTGTACCCCCGGCACTGGCTCATATCGCGCATATTTGTCATACCAAATTACATCGAGGCCTAACTCCTGCGCCGCTTTTATTTCTGACTGCAGGTCGTCGCCAATTACCAACACGTCTTCTTTTGCATATCGATGCCGGAGTATAATATCGGCAAACACGTCTTTCTTTGTTTTGTTAGAAGTAGAAGGATCAATGATATGTATTTCCCGGAAGTCGTTTTGCAAACCCATGCGGTCTATCTTGCTTTGTTGCATGTTCAGGAAACCGGTGGTCACCAAATATTTATCAACCGGCAGTTGCCGCACCAGGGCATAATCTTCGAAGGGTTCAATGGGTGCGTTATACTGCAATTGTTGTAACAAGGCTATACTCTTTTTTGTAAGCGCTTCGCTAAACCGGTAGTCGTTGGCAATGTGTTGAAATGGCCGCCGCATTACTTCATCCCTGATCTTGTTCATGTGCTGTACCTGCGTTCCATCCTGTTCTATCAATTCAAACAAGGGCGCAAACAATGTTTCGCCAATAGCATACACCGAAAAGAGGGTGTTGTCCAAATCAAACATGATGGCTTTCTTCTTCATAGCTCAACCGCTCTTTTTTTTGTAAATTTATGTAACTTGTGGCTATACCCTGGTTCCTATGTTACAATACGCTACTTATACGAAATTCTATTCACCTGTTGATGCGCAATTTCTGGTCTCGCTGTTAGAAAAAAATCATATTCCTTATACGTTAGAGCATGAGGTGAATCAGCTCGACAAGGTATATCTCGGCGAGCAGGCCGAGGCCATGTTTGCGCTGCAAATTCCCAATGAAAAATTCAACCACGTTAATCACCTGCTGGCTGAACAAGCCATAAAAGATATGGCGGAACCGGGTTTTGAGCATCTGATGCAAACTTATTCTGTTAGTGAATTGCAGGAGATCATTCATTACCCCGATGGCTGGAACGCCTACGATCTGCAGGTAGCCACCTCTATACTTTCTGAAAAATTACAGGCGCCTGTACCTCTCCCTTCTATTCATACGGATAATTTTAAACCGGTACGGTTGGAAATGATCTGGATCTTACTGGGTTACATTGTAAGCCTGCTGGGCGCTTCTTATTTCTTTTACCTGGCCATTGCTGGCTTCCTCAGCGGTCTTGTTGTTAACCAGGCTAAAAAAACGTTAAAGAACGGAACTACCGTAAAAATGTACGACCAATGGAGCCGCAGGCATGGCCGCGCCATTATGATCCTCGCAGTAGTTTGCATGGCTATCAATCTTATTCTGTTAATGAAGTTATTTACCAGGTAGGGGAATTGTTTCTACATTAACTTGTTTTTACTTCCGGGTTGGCTGTAAAGGGGCCGTTATTGAATAGTAACGTTTGTGTGGGTAGTGCAAACGAAATATTCTCCCTTTTAAATGCATGTAATATAGCCAGGTAAATAGCCTGTTGCCTGTCCATATACAAATTGTAATCAGCGCTTAAAACATAATACACCACTTCAAAGGCTAAACTGAACTGTCCGAATGCTGAAAAATGCGCGCGGTCGAACCGGGTAGTTTCCTGCACCTGAATGATCTCTTTTACCAGGCCGGGCACTTTGGCCACTTTCTCGGGCGGGGTATTGTACACGAGGTTGAACGTGAACACTACCCGCCGGGTATCCATTCGTTTGTAGTTGTGTATCCGGGCATTCACCAGGTTGGTATTGGAACAGATCAGCTGCTCCCCGCTCAACGTTCTGATGCGTGTGCTTTTTACTCCGATGTATTCTATTGAACCCATTTTATCATCTACAATAATAAAATCCCCCACTTCAAATGGCTTGTCGAAGAAAATGACAAAATGGTTGAACAGATCACCCAGGATGGCCTGGGAAGCCAGCGCAATGGCTACACCGCCAATACCCAATCCGGTTACTACCGAAGTAATATTATAACCGAGGTTGTTGATTAGAAAAACGAGCCCGATTATCCACAACACTATATTTACAATGAGAAGAATGCCCCGTGCCTGTTTCTTTTTTTCAAGGTCTTCCGCATCATTGCCAAGCGCGTTGTTGATTAAATAGTTCAATGCCGAAGTAATGGTTTTTATAATAATAAACGTTATTACCACCAGTACAACAACATGCAACACTTTATTAACCTTAGGGCTCAGGGTAAGATAAGTGATGCCCGCATATAACGAGCCCAGGTATAACGCAGGCACCAATGCGCCTTCACAAATATGTACAATAAAATCATCTAAGGTAGTGCGGGTTCTGGCAGAATATGTTTTAAACCGTTTTAACAAAACTACCCGGCCTATTCGTATCAACGCCCAGGAAACCACTATTATGCCAATGGCAACAAACCAGTTTAACAGCGTGTTTCCCCCTATAATTCTTTCCCACCACGGCATGTTTATTTTTTGTACAGCTACCAAAAATACCATGCCATAGGGGGAATAAAAAAGGCAAAGCCCCAACGTTACCGGTCGGGGCCTTACCTTTTTTTTTGTATCTCTATTTATGTAGCTGCTATTAATTCCAACCGCCACCGAGTGCCTGGTAAATATTCACCATGGCTTTCATTTGCTGCATCCTGGTTTCCACCAGTTCAAACTTCGATTCCAGTGCGTCGCGTTGGGTCAACAACACTTCCATGTAATCGGCCCGTGCATTTTTGAACAGGTCGTTCGAAATATCGATAGACTGGGTGAGGGCAGCCACCTGTTGTGCTTTCAGGTCGTAGCTTTTTGCCAGGTTACCGATCTTCGCTACCTGGTTGGCCACTTCGGCATACGCGTTCACAATAGTACGCTCATAATTGTAAACAGCCTGTATCTGCCGCGCGTTGGCGTTCATGTATTCTGCTTTTATCGCATTCTTGTTCACCAGCGGCGCTACCAGTTCGCCTGCGAGTGAATACAACATCGACTCAGGTGTTCTGAACAGGTAGGTTGGGCTAAACGCATTCCAACCCACGCCTGCCGATATCCCTACTGAAGGATAGAACCTTGCTTTGGCTACCTGAATATCCAGCTTGGCAGCAGACAGTTCCAGCTCGGCCTGTTTTATATCGGGCCGGTTGCTTAACAGTTGTGATGGTATACCGGTTTGAATAGTGGCCGGCAAGGCTGCATTTAAAGACTTATCGTCTCTGACAATTGGTTGCGGAAAACGGCCCAACAAAAAGTTGATGCGGTTCTCGGTTTCCGTGATCTGTTGCTGTATGCCGTACTGCAGGCTTTTGGTGTTGAACACTTCCGCCTCAAATTTACGTACAGCCAGTTCCGTAACCCGGGCTGCTTCTTTTTGTTGTTTTACTACTTCCAGCGCATTGGTTTGAATGGTGATATTGCTATCAACGATCCTCAACTGGTTATCAAGCGCCAGTAATTCATAATAAGAATTGGCAATCTCGGCGATCAACGAAGTAATCACAAAGTTCCGGCCTTCTATGGTTGCCAGGTATCTTTCAACGGCTGCTTTTTTTGCATTGTGCAGCTTGTGCCAGATGTCTGCTTCCCAGGTAGCATAAGCGCCAATTAAAAAGTCGGGCAGCGGATCGGGCATTTCTTTACCGGGTTTTATTTCGGTAGTAGCATCTCCGGCGCCCTGGCTGGTATAACGGCCTACTTTTTCAACCCCGGCTCCGCCTCTTATTCCAACGAAGGGCAGGTACTCCCCTTTACGGGCGGTGATTTCGTTTTGAGTGATGGCTATCTCCTGTAAGGTGATATTCAACTCCTGGTTGTTCTTCAACGCAGTGTCGATAAGCGAAGCCAGGTTGGGATCGGTGAAATAGCTTTTCCATTTCACCGTGGCCATATTAACGGTGTCCTGGGAGTTATTAAAGCTCGCAGGCACCGACTTGTTTTCTGTTTTAGTTGCTACAACGGGTATTTTACAGG
>Ga0209646_1000636_pt1 | contig 13271 bp, 11 predicted proteins | sample AraplaL_Col_mTSA_FD_184259 | JGI IMG/M metagenome (GOLD analysis project Ga0209646, IMG submission 184259) | Arabidopsis root microbial communities from the University of North Carolina, USA - plate scrape CL_Col_mTSA (SPAdes) (version 2) | ecosystem: Host-associated > Plants > Roots >...
CACTGCTTTACAATTGGCGCCTAATGCACCTGCTCTTTACAATTTAGATGGTAGCCTTAACTGGGCACCCAATTCTATCGGTAATTCCACATGGCTCAATCCTTTTGCGCTGTTAAATAATAAGTATGAAAATATTAGTGAAAATCTGATTTCCAGTTTTTTAGTCGGCTATAAGATTATAAGTGGTTTGGAATTAAGAACCCAATTAGGGTATAACCGACTTCAAACTGATGAATTTTCAGGCAACTCTATTCTCTCACAATGGCCGGAGTACAGGTCAAGTTTCATTCGCACGGCACAGTATAGTTCCAGTACTATGAAATATTACCTGGCAGAACCACAACTTAATTATAAGCGAACGTTTGGTAGAGCTAAGATTGATGCTTTAATAGGTATGACCATTCAGCAAAATTTAAACAAAGGTCAAGTAATCAACGGTGCAGGTTATCCAACAGATGATTTGGAGCATGATGTTTTATCTGCCACATCTTTAACAATACCAACTTCAATTGATGCGATTTACAAGTATAATGCTTTTTTTAGCCGTATAAATATTAATTGGAGTAATAAATATATTTTAAACTTAACAGGAAGGCGCGATGGTAGCAGCCGCTTTGGGCCGCAAAATAGGTTTCACAATTTTGGCTCTGTTGGTGGTGCTTGGATATTTACAGAAGAGAATATATTAAAAAAGCAGTCTTTCTTAAGCTTCGGAAAGGTCAAGGCAAGTTATGGAACAACAGGCAACGATCAAATTGGTGATTATTTCTACCTAGATTTATACAATTCCATTAGTAATGCAGTTCCATATCAGGATTGGAGTAGTATAGGTGTCAATAAAATACCTAACCCTTACCTCCAATGGGAAGAAACTAGAAAACTTTCCCTTGGTCTAAGTTTAGGATTAATAAATGATCGCATATTGGCCGATATAACTTTTAACAGGAATCGGTCTTCTAATCAGTTGATTTCCTATTCCCTTCCTTATACAGCAGGAAGAACATCCCTTTATGTAAATCTGCCTGCAACTGTACAAAATACCAGTTGGGAATTTGCTATAAATTCAATTAACATCAAACAAAAGAATTTTGGTTGGGAAACAAGTATTAATCTGACCATACCTAAAAATAAATTGGTCTCCTTCCCTGGCATCGAAAATACAAACTTGGCAAACCAATATGTTATTGGTCAGTCACTCGGAATTACGAAGGCATATCGTTTTGCAGGTGTAGACCCTGTAGCCGGTAATTACCAGTTTTTAGATATGAATGGAAATATTACTCCTTATCCTGATTTTAAAGATCAAACCGTCTTGCTAAATACAGACCCCAAATGGTATGGCGGTTTTCAAAATACCTTTCGAGTTAAAAGGTTAGCAATTGGAGTATTGTTTCAATTTATAAAACAGTCTACTTACTCCACCTTGAATTTTGGATACGGAGATGCTCCCGGTGCTTCTTCACTTAATCAGCCTGCGTCTATTTCAGACCGGTGGCAAAAGCCGGGAGATCAAATGAGGATTCAGAAATATACTACTGATTATTTAGGGTCTTACTCATTTTATTATGTAGGCCAATCGAACGCTGCGTTTGTAGATGCCTCGTTCATTCGAGTGAAGAATATTACGGCTTCATACGATTTGAAAACTGAATTTCTAAAAAAATCACGTATAGGAAAATTAAAGCTATTTGTACAGGGGCAAAATTTATTTACTATTTCAAAGTTTAAGGGGATGGATCCAGAAAATCAATCTACTACTTCATTGCCACCATTAAGAGTTTTGGTAATTGGAATAAACGTGGGATTCTGAAATTGAGAGCTCTAAAATAAGGGATTGCAGTTCTCCCTTGTCACAATCATTAATGCCTTCCTATATTTTGGACGGAAGTAATGTTAATACAACATTGATATTATATGGCGCAATTTCCGTTGTTGGGCTGAATGATTAATCTCTAAACGAATATAAAATGAATAATATGAAGCTACTATTGTGGATATCCAGCTTGTGCCTGAGATTTTCCTTATACGCTCAAGATAATGCTAGTGATCACGTGATTCACTGGCGCAATGATTTGAGCTGGGATGAAGTCAAGGCGTTGGCAAAACAAAAAGGGAACAACATTTTCCTTGACTGTTATGCTACATGGTGTGGCCCCTGCAAAATGATGGATAAACAGGTGTATAGCAATGATAGTATCGCCAGCTATTTAAATGAAAACTTTGTTTCTATTAGGCTGCAAATGGATAGTACTTCACAGGATAATGAAATGGTGAAAAAATGGTTTGCACTGGCATATCAGGTAAAAAATAAGTACGGAATAACCGAATTACCTACTCTTTTGTTTTTGTCACCGAATGATACTTTGTTGGACAAACGAATAGGCTATCAAAATATAAATAATTTTCTTGCCACTGCACATGGAATACCATTAAAGATCCGCTTATATAATCAAATTACTGAGTACAAAAAAGGGATAAGAGAGTATTCAGTTTTACCGGAGTTGGCAGACTTTGCTAAAAGAATTATCGGGGATAACGAATTAAGTAACCAAATAATTAATGTTTATAAAGAAGGTTACCTTGAACAATTAAGTATTGATTCACTACTCACCCGAAAAAACCTTGATTTTGTATTTTCAAATTCAACTCTAATTCGTAGCCAGGATCAACTGTTCAATGTATTATATAAATATCCTAAAAAAGTGGACTCCGTGTTGGGGCAACCAGCAGCTGTTAAATTTGTTAACTGGTTGGTTACTAAAGAAGAATTGTTGAATAAGTTGGTAAAGAACAATAAGCCAATAAGTAAAAGTGATCCGGACTGGCAAAGGCTGGAAAAATCAATACGTGTCAAATATCCGAAAGTGGATGCTAGCGCTCTCGTGAAGAATTTCTGTATTTCTTATTATAGATACTATAACCTGAATTGGTCAAAATGGGCGTACTATAAAAGCTCCAGAATAAAGAATTCGCTTCCAGATTACAAGGACCAGGTTGCAGTCTCTGCGGAATTAAATGACGGAGGCGCGTGGGATGCATTTGTAAACTGTAATGAAAAAACAGTATTGAAAATCGCATTAAATTGGATCAACCTCGCAATCAAACTTGGGGAAATGAAACAACCAGGGGTGTCCGATCCTGGCTACCTCGATACGAAAGCAAATGTATTATATAAACTTGGAGATGTAAATGAAGCAATTAAATTTGAACAGAAAGCTATCCAAGCTAGCTTAAAATTGAGAACTGAAGACGGTGATATTCAGGCGAAGAGTTTTGAACTAGCGCTTGAGCAAATGAGAGCCGGTGAACCTACCTACGTCAAGGATGGGGCTGTGTGGGATGAAAGAACCTTACCGGCAAAGACGAGCAATGATGGTTTTAGTTCTAAATAAGTTTAGTATTAAGAGTGATTTTTTAAAATAACAAAGCGGTATAGCATCGGTAATTTGGGGATGTTGATGACTCATCTAAGAGAGAACATCTGAGATAACACCCTCCTGAACTATTAGGAACTAACCGAAACTGTCGCCTCTAACCAGATCTTTGAAAAGACGAAAAATTATGGAACGTTTCGCGTTCGGGCAAAGGGGAAGACCTCAAAGCTTCATCTGTGCAAAAATCGGAATTGAATTCTGGTTAGATATTTTGATGGAATCTTAATTGTTTCACTCTCAACCGATTTTTTATGAGCACACTTGTGATTAATACACTCGTCCGTATTGTATATGAAAATCTTGCCTTTCGCCTTCACGTCAATGGTGAGATTGCTCCGATTTTCTCCTTTGCCTGCATGTGTAAGATATAGTTTTTTAAATAATAATGCATCTACATCAAAGGTGTGTGAGCAATAAAGAATAAAGCCGTAAAAGAGAGCCTGATAAGGACCTTTACCCAACCTTGTTCTATGATTTTTTACTATTAAAAATAAAAAAATGATAAAACTAATTATTGGCCATGCTACTCATATGTATTGGAGAAGTAAAGTTGCGGTAACTACTGTCCTGTCTCATAAGCCGCAATATGAACGAAACTCAAAACATCTCGCTTTTCTTGCTTTTACAGTTCTTGTCTTTTCAATAACGAGCTGTAAAAAATTAGTGGAAGTTAAAACTCCTAATACACAGATAACAAGCGACAATGTTTATAACAACGATGCAACAGCGATCGCTGTAATGAATGGACTATATTCAAAATTGAGTAATGTCAGTAGTTATCCCTCTACCTCTTCAATATCAACAATATCGCTTTGGGCCGGTTTATCTGCGGATGAGTTTACCTTATGGTATAATACTGATAATTCCGCACTAAAGCAATATTATCAAAATGCATTAAGGGCTTCTACTTCTGGAGTTGGAAGTGAATTTTGGGCAAATACCTATCCATTAATCTATACCTGTAATGCGGCTATTGAAGGGTTAAATAAATCTTCTTCATTAAGTCTTTCCGTTAAGCGACAGCTTTTGGGAGAAGCTAAATTTACAAGAGCGTACTTTTATTTCTACCTCGTTAATTTATATGGGGATGTTCCTATCGTTTTGACTACAGACTATTCGGTTAATTCTTTAATTAGCCGGAGTCCTGTTGCTAAAGTTTATGAACAAATTCGATTGGACCTAAATGATGCTAAGGATTTATTAGCAAATGGTTATGTAAAAAACGATGCTGTTAGCTTGTATTCTTCTTCAGATGCTGAAAGAGTAAGACCTAGTAAGGCTGCGGCGAGCACCTTGTTATCTCGCGTAGGCTTATACACAGGTGATTGGGCTAAGGCTGAATCTGAGGCTACTATTGTCATAAGCAATACAGATTTATATGATACCGTCCCATTGAACCAGGTATTTCTTAAAAATAGTAAGGAAGCTATCTGGCAAATACAAGACGTGAACAATAGGCCGACTAATACCACTGAGGGAATTTTTTTCAATTTAACAGTAGCTCCTACAGGGGTGGGTAGCTATCATACGGTTTATCTAAGCCAATCCTTATTAAATAGTTTTGAAGTTGACGATCAAAGAAAATCAGATGGAAACTGGATAAATTCCTATACAGATGCTTCAGGTACATATTACTATCCTTATAAATATAAAATTGGTGAAAGTACAGCGCCAGTAGATGAATACCCTATGTATCTTCGCCTTGGCGAATTGTATTTAATCCGCGCTGAAGCCAGGGCACGACAAAATAATCTTTCTGGGGCAATCGCTGATTTAGATGTAATTCGTAACCGGGCAGGTCTTCCTTTAGTCGCCAATACCAACCCTGGTATTAATCAAACATCTTTATTAGACGCAATAAATCATGAAAGACGGGTAGAGTTGTTTTCAGAATCAGGGCATAGGTGGTTTGATTTAAAAAGAACAGGAACCGTTGATGCTGTCATGTCAACAGCTACAATTATAAAGGGAGGTAGCTGGCAGAGTTATCAGCAACTTTATCCTGTTCCTGCTAGTGACTTGCTGAAAAATCCAAATATGACACCAAGTGTTGGTTACTAAAGATAGATGTCAAATCTGAAATGTATATAAAACGGTAAGGCAAAGTTCCAACAGTCACTTATTCTTGAGTCCAAATGGACAATTAGGATTGTATATTTTTTCTTAACTTCATTGAATCATCAGTAATTCTTCTTAAGAGGGAACTAAGCCTAGTTTCCTCTTATTTCTTCTAGTGATATCTATTTGTCTAGTCAGGCATATATTTCAAATCATTTAATTATGAAAAGATTGAAAATAACAATTCTGATCCTAACGTGCTATTTTTTTCAAACCCTCTTTTTTACAAATAAGTGTTTTTCACAATCGACTGAACCTTCTAATTTATTGACGACTTCGGATTTAAATAAGAAAAATTTGGAACTCGAAAGTATTAAATCTTGGCCAAGCCTTGGTGATTTCCCTATTATGACTAAGGATGGCGCCTATTTTATGTATGAAATAGTTAACCAACCTATTGGGAGTTCAACATTAATCGTACGCTCAATAAAAGGAAATTGGGAAAGAAAGATTTTGGGGATTCAACTTGGTTTTGGCCAAGTTCATTTTTCTGGAGATGGTAAACAACTGGTATATCAGAGACAAGATTCTTTGTTTTTTCTGACACTTGGATCACCATCTCTTGATAAGGTAATATCGGGGGTAAGTAGTTTTTCCTTTCCAAGTGTTGGTAATTGGTTTGTTTACCGAAGCAATAAAGTTAAAGACCAGGCAACAATTTATAATTTTAATACCGAAAAAGAATTAGTCTTACCAAATACTAAAAGCTTTGGATTCGACAAAAATGGAAGTTTTTTACTAATTAAAAGTGAGATTGATAGTAGTGGTAGCATTTTAAGGTCTTTAAGATACTTTGATATCAATACTGAAAAAATGGCTACAATTTGGTCTGATACCTTGGATTGTGGCGAAATAACATTTCTTGAAGATGGTCTTGGCGTCATTTTTACGGTTTTCAAACAAAACCTAAAAAACAATGATAAGGCTAGCAGTGAGCAACAGAAAAAGACAATATGGTATTTCAAAAAAGGCATGAACGTAGCAGTTCTTAAGGTAAATTCTGATATTCTAGGTCCGGATTATTACATTGAAGGGAGACCGCAATCCATGGAAAATAGTAATTGGCTGGTCTTTTATTTTCAAAAAAAATCTGCTGTAACTCTACCTGAAAAAGATGCTGTCAATGTAAAAATATGGAGCTATAAAGATAAAATAATTCTCCCTGATCAAATTCGGATAAAGAATCGTAATAACGGCGTGAATAGTTACAAGGCCGCAATAAACCTCATCACCAACCAGATTATTCCGATTGAAAACGATACTGATTATATGAGTGATGGTCCTATTGGTGATTACGCTATAATAAAAGGTCAAAGTTTTATTGATGAGTCTTGGTGGAAAATGAATCCCCCCCATCCCACAGTTCTTCTCTCATTAAAGGATGGTAAAAGAAGAATTTTAAAGAACGATAATACATCTTTATGCAATTTTTCATTTTCTCCAGATGGAAAATGGTTGGTCTATTACGATAAAACGAAATTAAATTTTTTTAGTTTTAGTCTTAAGACTGAAAAAATACTAAATATTACAAAATCAATTCCTGTATCTTTTCAAAAACAATCCGATGTTGGGATAGAAGACCTTCCCTTACCTGTATTTGGAGTGGTAGCATGGGTTCGCGAGGACAATAATCTCGTTTTATACGATAACTATGATATTTGGAAGGTTGATCCTTCAGGAGTCAGGAAACCCGTTAATATCACAAATGGATATGGCAAAAAGAATAACTTAAAACTGAAGTTGGTGTATAGTAATGAAGTTCAATCTGGCATTAGGAAGAACATTATCGGCCTTTTTGATACCCTTCTAATTGTGGCATTTGCGCCTGAAAATAAACATAACGGCTTTTTTAACAAGGTCTTAAATGAAAGCGGAAATCCTAAAAAGCTCATTATGGGGCCTTATACGTTTTACCGTACACAATCACAAAAACCGCATTTTTGGTCATTGAGTGATGGGACGCAGCCAATAAAAGCAGATTCTGCAAACATTTGGGTAGTAAGTAGGGAGACAGCAAGTGAGTCAAAAAATTATTTTTTCACGGAAAATTTTAAGACGTATTACCCATTGTCAAATTTATACCCTGAAAAAGAATACAATTGGTTAACGACTCAATTAATAAATTGGAAGCAATTGGATGGTACAATTAGTCAGGGCATATTATACAAACCTGAAAATTTTGATTCAACTAAAAAGTACCCCTTGCTGATTACATATTATGAAAAAATGTCTAATAGGTTATTTGAATTTCCAAAACCAGAATATAGTGACGGTGACATTAACATACCTTGGTTTGTAACCCACGGCTACCTCGTCTTTACTCCAGATATTCATTACAAAATAGCCAATATCTCAGGAAAAACCACAGGGGATTGCGCTTTTAACTCAGTTGTCTCTGCTGCGCAATTTTTATCAAAGCTTTCCTATATTGATAAATCTAAGATGGGAATTGAAGGACACAGTTTTGGTGGCGGCCAAACTAATTTTCTGATTACACATTCCAACCTATTTGCAGCAGCTTGTGAATTTGCAGGGGGGAGTGATGCAATAAGTGGTTACTTAACATTAGTATCTGCTTTGGCGCCTTTTGAACATTTTTCGAAGCAAAGTATTAGTGAATTTGGTCTGGGTAGAATGGGAGCTTCATTATGGGAAAGACCTGACTTATATTTGAGACAATCAGCCGTTTTGAATGCAAATAAAATAACTAGCCCTTTATTAATTGTTCATAATGAAATCGATAACAATGTATCCTTTCGGCAGGGTTTAGAATTATATATGGCACTTCGCAGATTGGGAAAGAGAGTATGGATGCTTCAGTATAATGATGAACATTCATTGTCCGATGAAAAAAATGCAATAGATTTTACGATTCGATTAACCCAGTTTTTTGATTATTATCTAAAAAGGCAATTACCTCCCAAATGGATGACCCAAGGGATTCCGCTTGATCTTATCGGGAAAAAAAATGGTTATGAACTCGACAAATGATTAACATTAAAGCATGATAATAAAGGATGTGTTAAAATAAATGAAGTCCTTGAGAGTTACTTAAACGGCTACCTAGCTCAATAAGGGACCCGAATAGAAAGAGGCTGCATCATATTGATACAGCCTCTTTTAATCATCAAATAATTCAATAAAACTGTTGTTGATGCTTATTGACCAGGTTCAATATTGTAGCCAACATTGATTTGATTGCAAGGTTTAGCTGTGCCGTCACCACAAAGTTGGTTGAGAAGACCTGGCGCGCCAAGAATTCCTACTGGAATAATATTTTGAGTGCCTGATTGAACATTTTTGTTATTTATATCAAAAAGACATCTAAGCGTACCTGTGCCGTCATTTGCACATTTAAAAGCCTTTACGTTAGGAGACTTAAATGCCAGAGCTCCACCAACAATTGCAAATACAACTGCTGCGCTAACAATCATTCTAACTTTTTTCATAAAAATGGTGCTTTTTTAGTTCAAAAAGCTAAACTTTAATTTAAGTTTTCGCCTACTCTATATTGGTTTTCGGCTTCCCCATGCTTGTTAGTATTCGGCAACAAGCTGCCGATGTTTCACGTGAATGTACATGTGTAAGACCGCTTCCGGATAACGGACTTATTGGCCAATATTTTTAATTTTATAAATGCTAACAAAGAAATTTTTAAATCCAATTCTATTTTGTTAGTTTGTGACTGCATTTTTGATAGTGTTGATATAGTTCTTTCCTTCTAAAACTTGTTTTAGTTTTTTGTCAGGACCATATATTGCCAGGAAGGGAATTCCTGATTGCTGGAAATATTCGGCGAAAGTTCTTTTGTAGTCTATGCCTGCCTGTATATTTGGGTATTTTTGAAGTTGAAATTTCTTATTAAAAGCTTTGAACAAACTATAATTGCTTGTACACAACATATAAATATTAACATCTTTTAATTTTTCCATTTGGTTAATCATACTTGTTGTTTGGGCCCGGCAATAAGGACACCAGGGTTCAAAAGCAAACAAAATGGTAGGCTTTCCGGGAGCAATATTTTCCGTATTGATGTGCGATATGCTATCTACAGCAATTAAATCTATTGTTGGCATAGGCTTCCCTTCCAAGCCGGTTTTCTTTATTTCAGGTTTCTTACTATAGCATCCGGCAATAACAACCGTGCATATAATTACTAAGACCTTTTTCATAATTCACCTCCGCTTCTTTTAATTTTTTTGGCGAGTATAATTCCTGTTAATGCTAGTCCTATAAAGGCAATATTTACTACCAGGTGTGCCTTCCATGAAAGTGCTTCCATAATTCCCCCACAACTGCAGGGTAGTTCTGGAGCAAAAGCCAATAACCAACCCACATATCCTGTGAATAAGATCATAAGTATTAATGCGGCGTATAACCCTTTAAGCCGGTATGTAGGAAAGAAAAGAAATAGGGAAACAATAAATTCGATAATAGGAAGTCCCCAGGCTACTACCGGCGCTGCAAACGAAAGAATGGGAGAGTCCATTAGCTGTTCCTGAAATACATCAAATTCCATCAGCTTTGCAATGCCGGTATATAAAAAAAGCATGACAAACAACAGCGAAATTATATCAACAGCCAGGCGTTTACTTAACCATGAAAAAGTGATTATTCGAACAAAAACATTTCGCTTGGATGTTCTTTCATTCATCATTATATTTTCCATATCAATAAGGTTTTAGACTCGCCGGTAAAGGCGCAGTAGAATGTTCTTTGTTAAAATTATGGATGTATCGGATGGCAAGGTTTTATACCATCATGTAGCTATGTTAAGTAGTAAGTAAAGAGAAATAAAATGATTTATTTTGGTTGAGGAAGCTGCATTTTCAAACTGGCAAAATTCATTCTTCATACAACAAAGTTTAATAGTTATCACTCCACCCGGTAATCAGTGCTGGTGAAAGACGGTAGCGTCCATCCCTCCGCCAAACGGAGACAATCCATTTAAAAACATTCATTGACCCTCATTAATTTCTAAATTGCCTCACCAGCTGCTGAGCCGGGGTATATATGTTTATAAGGGTGTACTGGTTTCAGAAATATCTCCGTTTATGCCCCGGTAAGAATACCGGCGCGGACCGGAAAACCTTATTCTATATAACATAACTCATATAGACTCGTAAAATACTGTTGGTGTACAGTACTATAATTTCATTATTGCGATGGACATCTGATTGCCTGTGTATTGGGAGAGTTTATCATTCTGTAATTGGTCTTTTTGTGTTTTCTTCCGGTGACAATCAACCGGAGCTTCATTCATTCGTTCATTGTATATGCAAGTTACATCTCCTCCGTTTATCTTTTTGCAGCGATTGTTTATCTTTTTGCAGCAATTGTTTACTTTTTTGCACTGTCCAATACAGTTGTTGCACATCGCCAGTTGTTTTCCCACTCAGTTGGTGCAATCCCAAACTCTTTTTTAAAAGCGGTACTGAAGGCACTGATGGAACTATAGAAGCATTTTTTAGCTACAAACTTTTTAGGCATGCCTTCCATAAGATCCTGTTTGGCCAGATTCAGGCGCTGCCGTACCTGGTATTCTTTTATACCGCAGCCATATACATCTTTGAATGCCTTTTCAACATTATTTCTATGTGGCGTGCAGAAGTTCTCCAGCAGCTCTGCCGCCTTTTTATAACAAAATGGATCTTTATCTATTTCGGCTTTGATGGTTTCTGTTGCTATAAGAATATAATTCGAATAAGGTCTTGTTTTAAGCATGGCAGAATCATTTAAAATGTGATAATAACAATTGAGCTTACTTCGTCCTATTGGATTGAATGCATATTTATGTTTTTGTCTTTAAGAATATGCGTGTGCTGAAATTCCAATACCTTTTTCTCTATTTCATTGGCTATTGTTTTACCTGCGCCTTTTAAAAGGCGGATACTGATCCCGTCTGATACTAAGATCAGCAATTGCTTTAGTGACGTTATTTTATTTTCCTTTAAAACATTATATGCTCTGGTCGACAGGTCAATGTCCTCAATCTTTGCATCGATAGTGGTGAAATCCATTTCATGTAATTTAATTTGCCTTAACAGCCATTTGGCTACCATTTTGTAACTGTCTAAATTAAATTCATGCATGGTAGCCTGAACGGACCATAGTTGATATTCCTTGCTTCTCATCGTATAAAATTTATGGTTAAGCAATCCCTGGATAAAGCAGTGCCTTTATCAGTTAGTAGTGGTCTTAAATTGGTTGGGGGTTATATGTCTGCGTGTGGGCGGCCAGGTGAATGGGAATAGCTGAAGATAAAATTTGCAATCATTCGGATAAGTTTTAAGATTCATGCTATCGGTTTCTAAAGGCAAGTTACAACAACGGAATAGTCAAATGCGGCTAAAATCGCGTCAAACACAGGCTATTCGCTTTTTTTAGCACCAACCTTACCACTATATAGCCGGTCATTTACATGCTGTCTCCAGTCTAACGGGGTCATACCGGTGTATTTTTTAAAATGTTTCTCCAGCGAACGGATGTCGAGGCCAACATTCCGGGCTATCGTTTTAACGGGGTCCATGGTATTGGAAAGATATTCCTTAGCCTTCCTGATCCGCACTTCAGTGAGAAAGTCATTAATGGTTTTGCCGGTTACAGTTTTAAAGATATACCGCAGCCTTCTTTCGGTAACAAAAAAATCGCTTGCAAGTTTGGCGTGGGTATGATACTGCATATATTCTTTTTCTAAGAAAGCAGATACCTGCGCAGCTATTTTTAGATTGTTTTGAATTAGGCTCATGGAACAAGGTTTTGCAGCAGTACAAAATCAGGGTTCGGTTAATACAGGTACGTTCGATGTTACATTGGTGCCAGGGGTAGGGCTTTCGAAAAGTAACGTGTTTGTGAGTTGTTACAAATGTATTGGAGTAGCTACTTAATAATAAATATGTTTTTCGTTTGTGCGTACCGTTTTCTCTTGCAATAGGTCATACGGCAACGGCTAACGAATAAAGGGCTTATAATAAGACCTTTATTCATTTTTAAAATTTAATTTTTATTTATGAAAGTCTGCAACCAATGGCTGCAGGGTAAAAATGTGTGAAGGGCATAAAGGTCAGTTGCTGAAATGGTGTTACCTGTATAGGGGAGCTGTTACAACATCCCGGTAACATGATTTTGTTCGCGGTACTGGCCGGGTGTTAAACTGGTTTTCTTTTTAAAAACCTTTGAAAAGTGCGGCAGGTTATCGAACCCGGTGGCTTCTGCAATTTGCGACAGGGAGAGTTGGGTGGTCATCATCAGGTATTGCGCCCTTTCAATGCGTTTGGTGTGAATGTATGACAAAGGTCTTTCGCCGGTTAGTTTTAAAAAAAGCCGGGATAGATAATCGGGATGCTGGTTCACCATAGTGGCCAGTTGCTTTACGGTTAAGGGCTTGCCCAGGTTCAGCTGTATAAATCCCAACAGGTCTACCACTTTTGACGGGATGCCGGTGGTGTCGCGCTTTTGCAATTGTTCAGGGCCTATGAATTTTGAAACAAGCTGCAATAAAATGCCCTGGGTCTCCAGGAATAGTTCATAGCTCTGGCGATTGTTCAGGGCTTCATATTCCTGGTAGTAAATGTTTTTTTCATACACTTTCGGATTGCTGGAGCGGTTGATCTGCCGGCCCGGATTTATTTCGAGTAATCTTTTAAAATTGGCAATATCCCCTTCGCTTGCCCTGATCTTGAACACCGTACGGCTGTTGTGAAATAATGAAATGCCATC
>Ga0209646_1000637_pt1 | contig 13245 bp, 12 predicted proteins | sample AraplaL_Col_mTSA_FD_184259 | JGI IMG/M metagenome (GOLD analysis project Ga0209646, IMG submission 184259) | Arabidopsis root microbial communities from the University of North Carolina, USA - plate scrape CL_Col_mTSA (SPAdes) (version 2) | ecosystem: Host-associated > Plants > Roots >...
TATACTATAATAGTCATTAATCGGTCCGGGAAAACGCAAAGCGCCGAGGTAGTACATTTTTGACTCTGTACACATTGAGGCGGTCAATTTTGGTCTTTAGAAGTGAAGGTTCATGCAGCATCAAATTCGCTGAAACCCGCGCCCAACCGGCGCATAAACATTGTTTACGGGTAATTATGTAGTAGAATAAAAAATTATTGATACCGTATAATAATTGAAACGTATTATCGTTTCATTTGTGTTTTTACACCAGTTCTGGTATCTATACATGCTGTTACCTATAACCTTATTAAGGCTATAGTGAAGAAAGGATGTAAGAGGCTGAGCGTAGGTTATAACACAGTCACTTAGTTCTCATTTAATAATATCAGGGTATGAACCGGCTTCTCTAAGCCGGTTTTCTTATTTATACCCTCACTAAGTTTTGAGGTGGCTCATATTGCTAATCATTAGCAGATAAAATAATGCCGCCCTTGAAAAAAGGCGGCCTTTTTGCCCTATGCACTATTTAACCCCTATTAGAAAGTTTATATGACTTTAATTTCTTTTTTTCGGTAGCTATATGATAAGAAACAACCAAAGGGGTTGATATCTTAAGTAATTTTTTCAGTTTTTTTTTATCAGGATATCTGCTGCTTTTTTTGCCAAAAAAGGATAGTAATAATACCAATACTGGCAGAGGGCAAAGGGCAGAGAAAAATACCTTTTAACAGGTATAGTATAAGGTTAGTTGCAGCGCTTTATTATCAAGCGTTATTATATGTATATATAACCGTTAGTTGAAATTCAGTAACAAGCACGCATTAAAAAAAATACCCCGGGGTTACCGGGGTATACTTGTTCATAGAACTATTTATTGACCGTTTATGCAAGGTCCATCTTAGGCTTGTTCTGTAAAATATTTTCTATTTGTTCCAGCACCTCGGGCGTTAATACCTGCAGTGCCTCCAGGGCTTTCAGGTTCTCCGTCAATTGTTCCGCTTTGGTAGCACCCAGGATAGCTGTGGTCACATTTGGATTTTTTATGGTCCATGCAATGGCCAGGGCCGCCAGCGAAACATTCAATTGTTTGGCCAGTTCGGTAAGCTGTTTTACTTTTTTTAATTTCTCCTCCTGTATCCATCTGTCCTTCAGCCAGCCAAAGCCGGTAATAGCCAGTCTTGAATCTTCCGGAATGCCTTCATTGTATTTTCCGGTTAAAAAGCCGGCTGCCAGCGGGCTCCAGATGGTGGTACCCAAACCCACATTCTGAAACACGGGCAGGTAATCCATTTCCATTTTATTGCGTTCGAACATATTGTATTGCGGCTGCTCCATAACAGGGCCTATCAGGCAATATTGTTGCGCTACCCGGTGTGCTTCCATAATTTCTGCGCCGCTCCACATGCTGGTTCCCCAGTACAATACTTTACCCTGCTGTATCAGGTTATGCATGGTCCACACCACTTCTTCAACTGGCACTGTGGGATCGGGGCGATGGCAGAAATACAGATCCAGGTAATCCTGCTGCAGGCGGTCCAGCGCTTCGTGGCAGGCTTCTACAATATGTTTTCTGCTTAAGCCCGTTTGGTTGGGTTTGCTGTTCTTCCGCCAGCCAAAGAATACTTTCGAGGATAACACATAAGAGGTGCGGTCCCAGTTCTTCTTTTTCAGCACGCGGCCCATCATTTTCTCACTCTCGCCCAGCGCATAGCCTTCGGCATTGTCAAAAAAATTAATACCTGCATCATACGACATACCCATTAAGGTGTCTGCTATACTATCATCAATTTGTTTGTGAAAGGTTACCCAGCTGCCAAAGGAGAGAACGCTCAGCTGTATGCCCGACCGGCCCAATCGTCTGTATTCCATAAAAATGTGTTTAGGGCTCAAATGTAAGGCGGAAGTAGTTTACTGCGGCATTCCATTTTGCGGCACCAGCATGGGTCCTGAGCTTTTGTAAAAAGTGTAGGAAGTGAGGTCCTGGGCGGCGCGTAATCCGTTCTGGGCAAAGATTATTTTATCGCGCTGGTATACGTGGGCGGGTTTATCGGTATAAAATTCTTTTTTATCCTGGTCCCACCAAAGCTCCTGGGTACGCAGGGTATCGCCGTTCTTAATGCTTTTAACCAGCACACTGTCGCGTAACAGTACTTTATGGTCAAACTCTACATATTTGGCGTATTTGGCATCAACCGTGCTTTCTATAACAGTGCTGTCGTTATAAAAATCAACATGCATGGTGTGTGGAAATTCCATATAAGGAGAATCGGCCTGTACACGTAGCATATACGGGGAGATAAGTTTGGCCTTTACAGTTCCTGACTGGCTTAAATAGCTTTCTATATTCCTGGCTACTTCAACAGCTACCTGTTTTTTAAAGAATTTATCAACTTCTTTCTCATCGTTCTCACAGGAGGTGAATACAAAAAAACAACCCATCAACAGGGCTGCGGCAATAAAATAATATGTAGGGCTGGTTCTTCGCATATTTCGCCTGCTAACAACTACATTCTATTACACATTATTGTGTTCGCTGATAGCATAAAGTCCCTTGAAAATAAGGTCAGGGTCTGCAAATATCCTGTTTTTCAAATGATACACAAAATAGGGTGCATCGCCCCCGGTTAAGACCACGTTAAAGTTCCTGTACCTTTCTGCATAGGCATCTATCATGCCATCTATTTCTTTGGCCATTCCCAGAATAACGCCACTGAGTATATTGGTGCGGGTGTCGTAGCCTATCAGCGGTAAGTTCCAGTCTTTTTCAACCAGTGGTAATTTGGCAGTAAACAACTTTAATGATTTAAACCTCATTTCCATACCTGGTGATATGCCGCCACCCAGGAACTCTTTGTTCTTATTAACGAAGTTATAGGTGATGGCGCTTCCCAATCCTATTACCAGATTGTTATGGGTGGGAAAAAGATCCACGGCGGCAGCCATCAGCGCCAGGCGGTCGGCCCCAATATCAGAAGGCTTGCCAACGGGTGTGGTAATGGGTATTTTTGACTGGTGATTGAGCTTGTGGAACCGGGAGGCCGCAGCCAGCAGCTGCTCCATTTCCGGATTATGATTTACTACTGATGACAGTATTGACCTGGCAGGTTTATAGGTATCAATCAGGTGTTGTATGTTGTCGTTGCTATCATTTTCCAGTATCAGCACCTCCTGTAATTCCCTGTTATTAAACACACCACATTTCAACCGGGTATTGCCGAAGTCGAAGCAAAGCGTAGTTGTATGAACCAATCTGTATAGATTTTAACGGTTTCCGGGATCAAATACCGGATGAAGAAATGTGATTTTTTTGTTTTCGCCAAAAAAGATTCTTCAGGAATGTGTTACAGGTCGAAGTCAAACGCTGATAAATTACGGAAATGCCCGTTCAGTTTTACCTTCTCTTTCAACTGTTCCATTTCAAGCAACATGGGCAATACTTTTTGCAAATGCCGTTTTATAAATTCCTGGCGTTGCAGTTCTTTCATCAATCCCAACAACTCATATTCTTCCTCGAGCGACAAACCTGCATGATGCCCCACATCGTATGACTTTAATTCTCCCTCGGGCTTTTTAAAGTCTTTTGAAATATTCAACAGGCGATGCATTTCTTTCACGCCCCTCACTACTTTTTGCATCAGCTCCCGGTTGCCGGCCTCATCATTTTCGGGATAGTTTACAATGGCGCCGCTGTATAATTTATCAGGTACCTGTTTTATAACCTCCAAAACACGAAAAATGCGCAACCCCTCCGTTTTAATATCCATTTCGCCATTTTCATACGTTTGCACTATTTCGTTCACCTGTACCAGGGTGCCCATTTCCTGCAACCTGTTGTTTACCACCGACGGAATACCAAATGATTTTTTAGCTTCGAAACATTCATTTATCAATTGCTTATAGCGCGGCTCAAAAATATGAAGATGTACTTTTTCGCCTGGAAAAACTACTATGCTCAGCGGGAATATGGGAATAAAATTTGTCATAAGAAAATACACATTTTGCAATCTAACACAATGTTTTTAAACCTGTAAACATTCAGCTACATTTGCATCTTTAACACCGTATTTAAATAAAAGTTATGAAAATTCCGGGATTTATTACTGCGGTAAAAGCTGTAATTCATGATAATGCCGTAATTGAAACTATACATCTGTATTAATTTAACCAGCCGAACCTCCGTAACAACAAATACCAATTCAATGAATGCCATTACAGCGGTTATTATTACTAAAAATGAAGAAAGAAATATTAAACGGTGCCTTGATTCGTTAAAGCCGGTGGCAGATGAGATCATTGTAGTAGACAGCCATTCAACTGATAATACCGTTGCCTTGTGCCAACAGGCCGGCGCTAAAGTGATTATACAAAACTGGCTGGGTTATGGCCCCCAAAAGAACCTGGGCAACAAGGCGGCCAGTTACGATTACATTTTATCAATAGACGCTGATGAGGCCCTCGATGAGCAACTGACACAAGCCATTCTCGAAGAAAAAAGCAAGGGCCTGCAGGGTATATACCAAATATCGCGGTTCAATTATTACTACGGTAAATTCATCAGGCACGGCGCTGATTACCCCGATAAAAAAATACGGTTGTTCAATAAGACCAATACCCATTGGGATGAAAAGGATGTACATGAAACGCTGGTAATAGGGCCTAATCAAAAAACCACTGCTTTAAAAGGCCATCTGTTGCATTACACCTATTACCGGGTTGAAGAACACATATTAAAAATAAATTATTACACAACCCTGGCTGCACAGGACTATATAAAAAGAGGGAAAAAAGCATCTGTCTTCAAGATCGTTTTCAGCCCGTTAAGCACCTTTATACAATCCTATATCTTAAAAAGAGGTTTTCTGGATGGTCTGCATGGTTTTATATTAGCCATCATGCATGCCTATGCTGCTTTTGCCCGGTATGTAAAGTTGTGGGAATTATCTGTCGCTAATAAAAAGGCGCTCAAATAATTTCACTACATTTTATTTAAACGATTTATAAGAACATATTGAAAAATAATCCCCGCAATATTATCATCAGCCGCACCGACAGTATTGGCGATGTAATACTTACACTGCCCGTAGCGGCCGTGCTTAAACAATATTTTCCCAATACCACCATTGCCTTTCTGGGCAAATCATATACACGGCCCGTTATTGACGCCTGTAAGCACGTGGACGTATTTATCGATGTGGAGGATTTTTTAAACAAGCCTGTTTTAATTGCCGGTGAAAAGCCAGACTGCATACTGCACGTTTTTCCTGTTTCGCGTATTGCAAAAAAAGCCAAACAGTTAAAGATCCCTTTACGCATAGGCACCACCAATCGTTTGTATCACTGGTTTACCTGCAACAAACTGGTAAAATTAAGCCGTAAAAAATCAGACCTGCACGAAGCCCAGCTGAATCTGAAATTGTTAGAAGCATTCGGTATTAATGACAATTTTTCGCTACAACAGATCGGGCAATTATTTGCACTTGAAAAAATACAACCGCTGCCTGCTTCTCTTGCTTCATTGATTCAAAAAGATAAATACAATGTTATCCTTCATCCCAAATCGCAGGGCAGCGCGCGGGACTGGCCGTTGGAAAATTTTCTACAGTTAATAGAATCACTTCCCAAGGATAAATTCAATCTATTTATTTCGGGCACTGCCAAAGAAAAAGAACGCATGCAATGGCTGTTTGATAAAGCAGGCAGCCAGGTAACGGATATTACCGGCAAAATGAGCCTGCCCGAATTCATTGCCTTCATACAACAGTGCGATGGACTGGTAGCCAACAGCACCGGTCCCATTCATATTGCCGCCGCCCTGGGTAAAGATGCATTGGGCATATATCCGCCCATGCGCCCTATTCATCCCGGCCGGTGGGCGCCGCTGGGCGCCAATGCGCAGTTTTTTGTATTGAATAAAGAATGCGTTGCATGCAAGGGTAATGTGAATCCCTGTAAATGTATTATGGATATTCCCGCTGCCTGGATAAGCGAAGCGCTTAATAAAAGATACCAGCATAAATTTGGTAAATCATGAACTGGCAATCGTTATTAACCACCATTCAACAAGGCAATACCAAAAACATTGCCAGAGGCATTTCTTATGTTGAAAATGAAGTGCCGGGGTATGAAGCATTGTTACAGGCATTACCGGCATCCGAAACTCCTGTTATTGGTATTACCGGCCCCCCGGGCGCAGGTAAAAGTACATTAACGGATGCGCTTATTGGTGAGCTGGTTAAGAACAATAAAAAAGTGGCGGTAGTATGTGTTGACCCTTCTTCCCCATTTAACCTGGGCGCCCTTTTGGGCGATCGTATACGCATGAGCGAATGGTATAACCATCCCGATGTGTATATCCGTTCCCTGGCTACAAGGGGTTCGCTGGGTGGACTGCATCCCCAAATTATTGAAATAACCGAATTGCTTAAAGCAGCGCCTTTTGATTATATACTCGTTGAAACGGTGGGGGTCGGACAAAGCGAAGTGGAAATTGTTGCGCTGGCCGATGTAACTGTAGTAGTGCTGGTGCCTGAAGCGGGTGATGAAGTACAAACTATGAAGGCCGGCCTAATGGAAATAGCTGATATCTTCGTAGTGAATAAAGCCGACAGGCCAGATGCGGACACTTTTTACAGGAATCTGAAAATGATGTTACAGCCGGCCTTTCATAAAACTGCCATTGAAATACCGGTAATAAAAACAGTAGCTTCTCAAAAAAAAGGTATCGTTGAATTATACGATGCCATCAACCGCAGGTTCAATCTGGCGCAAACAACAGAAAAAAAATACAGGCTGCTGGCTGAAAAAGCCTGGCATCTGTTGCAAAAGCATCGCATGAAGGACATTAAAAAAACTGACCTGCTGGCAGCCATTCAAAATGAAAATATAACCAACGTGTATTCGTTTATAACCCGGTTCTATTAAAACTCTTTACTTGTTATGCATTTACTGTATTGCACTTTTGGGAATCATTTTCATCATCATTTGCAGGCTGCATTCTCGGCCATGTCGTTCCTGCAGCAGCGCAATGAAATTGATTCAATAAACATAATCACCGATACGCCCTCGTTCTATAACCATTTAAAGGGTCATGTAAATCTGATTATAGTATCACAGGAGAAAATTAAAGAATGGAAAGGACCGCATGATTATTTCTTCCGGGTTAAAATAAAAGCCATTCAACACGTAGCTGAGCTGTACGCCGGCAGTCCGGTTATGTATTGCGACACAGATACGTTCTTATACAGCAATATCACTGAATTAAAAGCCGATCTGCTGAAAGGCAAGCCTTATATGCATGAAGATGAAGGCGAAATTTCAATGCGCCCTGCTAAAAACAGCCAACGGGTTTGGCAGGCAGTAAAGGGGAAAACTTATGCCGGACTAACATTCAAGGCTACCGATCATATGCGCAATGCCGGGGTAATTGCCACGCCCAATTTGCAAAATGGAAAAGATATTGAGACGGTGCTGCAAATATGCGATGCCATCTGCGCCAACAGCAGCCCCCTTTACCTGTGCGAACAATTTTCCTTTTCGGCTACACTGCCGCATGTATATAACGCCATTGGCGATTCAACTCCCTGGATCGCCCATTACTGGAGCAATAAACCCGACTGGAACCAATTCATATTATCCTGGGTAGCCGAGCAACAGTTCAAGGGAAAAACTACAGATGAGATGATTGCCGGCATAGCACAATTAGATCTGGGTCAGATACCCGTTTACATCAAAAGAAGAAGCACGGCTGAAAAATTGCACCGGCGTGTAGACAAACTATTCCCGCCAAGAAATGAACAATACCTGAAACGGAATAAGTAATCAGATGTAATAAGTAACAAGGCTGCCGGCTATTCTTCTATTTTATTATTCTGCCACCAGCGATAGCCAATGTAACCAATTATAAGAAAGGGAGTGAGGCCGAGGTAAATAATGCCCCAATTCAGGGCTTTGGCAGGTCTTTCGCCCAATTGTTGAGCGGTTCTTGTGCAAATGGAACATTGAGCCGACAAATCGGCAGGTAGAAGAAATATCAACAGCAATAAAATCAGGATCAAACTTCCTCTTGCCATATCTAATAAATTACGGCGCAAAGTTACAACGAAAAACTTTTACTGTTTTATATATTAAATTTCTACATCGGCTGCAACGGGTAAAGGCGTTATGGTTGCTGGTTTAAATGCCGGTAAATAGATAAATAATCTTTTGCAGCCTGATCCCAACTGAAGCTCAATGCCCTTTCCCGAATGGCCTGCATTGGTTGTGTTTGTTCATAATGAAGCATCCCTTTTTCAAAAACAGATTGCATGTATTGCGGGTCGAAATGGTCGAAATTATAGGCCAGGTCACCGCCAATTTCAGGCAGGCTGGTGTTGGTGGCAATGAATGCGGGTTTGCCGAAATACATAGCTTCGATCAATGGCAAACCAAAGCCTTCAGCCAGGGATGGAAAGGCAAAGGCCGTACAGTTCTTGTAATACCAGTACTTATCTTTCTCTGAGATCTCACCGGTTAAATGAACGCGGTCGGCTACCCCATATAAGGCCGCCTGCTGCATTACCTGCGCCACATATTCTTCATGGCGGGTGCCGGCCACTACCAGTTCGTAATCATTATGCTGTAGCAGGCAGGGCAATACATGAAAGTTCTTTTTGGGCACCAGGGCGCCCAGGCCAAAAATGAATGGACGCGATGGCCGGTATACCGGTGTATCGTAACCGGGAAATTCTTTTATGGTAGAACCGTTGTAAATAAGATCAACCGGTTTGCCATAGGTCTTCAGGTTCTGCAACACGGTTTGCCGGGTAAATTCAGAAATACAAACAATATGATCGGCCCGGTTGATGTTGGCTTGTACACGGCCCAGGTATTTCTTTATTTTCGATGGTTCGTTTTTACGCTGAATAAGAAAGTTGAGATCGTGAATGGTTAACACCACTTTAATGCGGCGATTACGGGGTTTTATTTTCGCGTCCTGAATGGCGCTGTGCCACACATCGCATGCCTGTAATGGGCCTTGAAATAAACGATGCGTTTCTTTTTGAATGATGTATCGTTGATGGGGCCCGAAAAGCGTGGGCAGATTTTTGTGCACGTAAAAAGTAAATGCCTCCCGGGCAGGGTCAGCCTGTTGCAATAAAGCATTCCCCAGGTTCAAACAAACCTGGTATAATCCCGAAACCGTACTCCTTGCCGGAACACAATCAATAGTTATACGATTCATCTAAAAGTTTTGCAATATATGAAAAAATGGCTGGGTAAGGTTTCTGGGATAAGCCGCAAAAAAAGGAGCTGCCTGTAAAGACAGCTCCTCTATTATAAAAAGGTTTAAAAGTATTTATTACGCTTCAGCCTTCATTGACTTCGCCTGTTTCTTTCTTTCTTCTTCATTAAGTATGGTCTTACGCATACGAATGAAGTTAGGCGTTACTTCAATGCACTCATCCTGTTGAATATACTCCATACACTCTTCGAGGGTGAGCTGAATTTTGGGTGCAATGTTGGTTGCAGCATCGCTACCGCTGGCGCGCATGTTGGTGAGTTTTTTTCCTTCGGTAATTTGCACTACCAGGTCGCCTGGTTTAATGTGCTCACCGATGATCTGACCAGCATAGATCTCTTCGCCCGGGTCGATAAAGAATGACCCTCTATCCTGCAGTTTATCGAGCGAATAACCGGTTGAAGAACCGTTTTCTTTAGCCAGTAACACCCCGTTGTTACGACCGGGGATTGGACCTTTCCAGGGTTTATATTCACTGAAGCGGTGGGCCATTACGGCTTCACCTTGTGTATTGGTCAACATTTGTGTACGCAAACCGATCAAACCGCGTGAAGGGATCTCGAACTCCAGGTGTTGCATATCGCCTTTTGTTTCCATCACCAGCATTTCACCTTTACGGCGGGTTACCAGGTCAATTACTTTCGAAGCAAATTCCTGTGGCACGTCAACTACCAGTACCTCATATGGTTCATTCTTTCTGCCATCGATCTCTTTTACGATAACCTGGGGTTGACCAACAGTTAACTCGTATCCTTCACGACGCATAGTTTCGATCAATACGCCCAGGTGCAGAATACCACGGCCATATACCAGGAAGGCATCGCCGCCTTCGCTATCTACTACTCTTAATGCCAGGTTCTTTTCAGTTTCTTTCATTAAGCGATCACGCAGGTGACGGCTGGTAACGAATTTTCCATCTTTACCATAGAAGGGTGAGTTGTTGATGGAGAACGTCATGTTCATGGTAGGCTCGTCAACACTGATAACCGGTAAAGCTTCGGGATTTTCAAAATCGGCAATGGTATCGCCAATGTTGAAACCATCAATACCTACCACCGCACACAGGTCGCCGGCTACCACCTCAGTTACCTTTTTCTTACCCATGCCTTCAAACACATACAATTCTTTTACGCGGGTCTTTTTTATGCTGCCATCGGCCTGAACCAATGAAATAGGCTGGTTTTCTTTTATAATGCCGCGTGATACTCTACCAATGGCAATACGACCCAGGAAAGAAGAATAATCCAGGGAGGTGATCTGCAATTGCAGGGTACCTTCGCTTACAGCTGGCGGTGGTACGTGTTTAATAATACCATCCAGCAATGGCGTAATATCTTCGCAGGGAGTTAATGAGTCGTTGAACCAGCCGTTTTTACCGCTACCATAGTAAGTAGGGAAGTTCAGCTGCTCTTCAGTAGCATCGAGGTTAAAGAATAATTCGAATACCGCGTCGTGCACTTCATCGGGACGGCAGTTGGGCTTATCAACTTTGTTGATGATCACAATCGGGCGCAGGTTTAACTGCAACGCCTTTTGTAATACGAAGCGGGTTTGTGGCATGGGCCCTTCAAAGGCGTCAACCAGCAAACACACCCCATCCGCCATTTTCAGTACGCGTTCTACCTCACCACCAAAGTCGGCGTGGCCAGGGGTATCAATTACGTTGATCTTAACGTCTTTGTACGTTACAGCCGCGTTCTTACTAAAAATGGTGATACCTCTCTCTCTTTCCAGATCATTACTGTCCATGATCAATTCACCAGTTTCCTGGTTATCACGAAACACTTTGGTAGCGTGTAAGATCTTGTCTACCAGGGTTGTTTTACCGTGGTCTACGTGGGCAATAATGGCGATATTTCTGATATCCATAAATTCCTTTACCCTGTCGGGAAATGTTTTTTAAATTCTTAATAATGAATGCCTTTGATTGCTTTTATTAAAGCAATGGCAAACGAGGCGCAAAGGTACGCCAAATCAACGGGCGGGGCAAGCAAAAGCGGAAACTTTATGTATAATTAATTAACGTGAATACGGGTTTTTATGGATAGCTGTACTAAACCCGGATGTAAATTTTTCGCTTATCTAAAATGAGGCCTGTAAGCCAGCACATTAGCATAAACCAAAGCGCAAATAACAGGGAACCGGTATACATTCCGGCTGCTATAAAAATATGGTTAAAGATCCATTTGTACAAGTGTGTTGCCCGTAACAGGATGGCCATTACTTCAGACAGCAGGTAAATAAACAGGGCATTTCTTCCAAACACTTCAAAAAACCAGGTCCAGTTGGTTATATTTAAAAAATCAGCTATGTAAATAATGGCGGCCAGCAGTAAACAATCCAGGCCTGCGGTGTATAACACAAAAGAGCTGGTCCACAGATTTTTGTTAATTGGAAAAACAACATTCCAGCAAAGCCCCAGCACCGTTAAAATGGCTCCTGCCGCTATTAACCGGGCAAGCATTCTTTTTGTTTTGCCCCCCGTTTGAATATACCACCCCACCAGGTAACCTGCTACTACATTGGTAATGGCCGGCAGGGTACTTAACAGGCCTTCCGGTTCAAAGGGAATTTTTTCGCCATGGTTCATATGTTCCGGCCCCAACAACCTAACGTCTAACAGCGTCACGGCATTGCCATCCATTAACAATTCAGCACCAGGAATACCAAACCACAACAGAAGGAAGGGATAGGCGATCAGGATGAGAACGGAAACGATGAGGGCGCCTTTGGGCTTTCCATAATAGATCAGTAAGGAAGCTATGCCGTAACACAGCGCAATTCGCTGTAATACGCCCATTATCCGGGTTCCGGCAAAGGATTTAAAAACTACATGGCCCTGGGCATTGGTCGCAAAAAACGGGAACCAATACAGCAGGTAGCCCAATAAAAATAGCAGTAAGGTGCGCCTGCCTATTTTGGCCAGTACCTGGCCCTGCGTCATGGTCTTCCATTTTTGCATGGAAAAAAACAGCGCGTTGCCCACAGCAAATAGGAAAGAAGGAAATACCAGGTCGGCAAGGGTAAAGCCATTCCAGTGCGCATGTTCCAACTGGGCAAAATTGGTTTCATGACTGCCGGGCGTATTTACAATAATCATCAAACAGATGATCAGTCCACGAAATACATCCAGGGAAACGAACCGGTTATTAGCGATCATACAAACGATTAATAAAAAGGGGCAATCTGTTCAGGGTTCTTCTACAGGAAGGAAAGTACAAAGGAATTAAAAATTTTTCAACTATATGCGGCATTTATTACAGGAACCTGCGGATAATACTTAGCACAACCGTTACAATAACACTGGCCAGTATCATAGTTGTAACAGGAAAGTAAAAGCGGAAATTTTCTTTTTCTATCCGGATATCACCTGGCAAATGGCCGATCCAATGCAGTTTGTCATGGAAGAAATAGATCACCAGGCCTATGATAACTACAGCGCCGCCAATGAGCATCAAATACTTGCCGGTATCTGAATTCATAAAAAAATCATTTTAATTATCCTGCAATGCTTTTACGGTAGATAAAAAGCCGTTAATTTCAGCACCAAATTTACGACATGCGTAAAATAAAATGGGTACTGCTGGTTGTGGCTGTTTTAGCCCTTGTATACTTGTTAGGACCCCACCCTTCAAAACCTGTTTACTCTAATGCAATGCCTGCTGTTCCGGCCGAACCCGCTGCCCTGGTTAGTTATGTTCAGCAACAGGAGGCAGGTCATAAAATTAAACCTGATAATGAAGCCCGCATCGTATGGGCCAACGATTCACTGAAGAATAAGACCGAATATGCGCTTGTTTACCTGCATGGCTTTTCTGCTTCGCAGGGCGAAGGCGATCCCGTTCACCGCGACCTGGCCAAAAAGTTTGGTTGTAATTTGTATTTATCCCGCCTGGCCGAACATGGCATAGATACTACCGAGCCCATGGTTAACTTAACCGCCGACAATCTTTGGGAAACAGCCAAACAGGCGTTGGCCATTGGCA
>Ga0209646_1000638_pt1 | contig 13220 bp, 12 predicted proteins | sample AraplaL_Col_mTSA_FD_184259 | JGI IMG/M metagenome (GOLD analysis project Ga0209646, IMG submission 184259) | Arabidopsis root microbial communities from the University of North Carolina, USA - plate scrape CL_Col_mTSA (SPAdes) (version 2) | ecosystem: Host-associated > Plants > Roots >...
TTTCGAAATCACCCCCTCGGGGCTTTGAGCTTTCTCGGCCACCGATGGTGCATTCGCAGGGGCATTCGTTGACCCAGGCTTCGGGAGAGGACCAACGCCGGGGGTGGCATTGATGCTATCCACGGCGTCCGCGATGAGGCGGTCAATGTCCTGGTCGGTGAAAAGGTACTGACCCGTCATCTCGTCAAGGATTTGATGACTACCAAAGAACCAACGCATGAAGATGTTCGGACGGTCTTTTTCTTGGTGCTCTGTCCAAGCGTCGAACGTCTGCAAAACGATTTGGTAGCGTTGCTCACCAATCTTGGCCACCATCAAATCATGGGCATCAATGACCTGTTTCTTGCCGAGACTGAGCAACTTCTCGTTGTAATCAACTCGTCGATTAACACAGTCATACGTGTTATTGGCGAAGCATTCCTGGCGGAACGACTGAGCCTCCATATCCAAGCGAAATTCCGTGACCTTGTTACAGCCAGTGAGCCCGGCCAACACAATCAAGCCCATCGAAGCGAGCGCAATCTTCCTCATCACCATCATCCCTTAGAAATTAACTCGCTCGAAGAACCGCATCATGGCGTCCTCCATGTCTTGACTGATGCCACGCATGTAAGCAAACGAAACGTCAGGACTAAGAAATTCAGCGCATAGCCCCCCAACCCGATGACTGAGAAGCTTCTGTTCTTGGTCCCACAGCCAAAGGGATTCGCTCACGTCTTCGAGATTCTGATGAAATGCTTCAGGTAACTCACCTGGGTTGCGCTCCATGATTCCCAGATAGCCTTGGGCATTGCCCCTCCATTCATTGAAGAGGAGAGACTCCTTAATATAAAGCTCGGGATTTGCAACGCGTCGCAATGTCCTGTACTCGTAATGCTCAGCCTCCATCGCCCCCGAATACGCGGCCACGACAGCCCCAAGGAAGCGGGCCATGAACGTCGCCATATCGTCTTCGTTGAAATTGCACTTGGTGACCAGAAGCCACTGAATCAGCGTGCAAAGGTAGGTGAATATCGCAAAGCGTATCGGGTCACATTGAGCAGCCCAACGCGCCTCACTAGACAAGGACGGACAGTGAGCTGTGCAGAATCGATGCAGTGTTCCAGATAGAACCACGGTTTCGATGATGAGCTCGTAATGCTCAACATCATCGACCTCATCCCTTGCGACGGAGCTACGCATCTCGCGCACGAGACCATCAAAGAAGTCAGTGCCCACGCGAATATCTGCACTCTCGTGTGACTCAGCCCGAGCGCTCCCATCGGAGCCACGCCCACTTGATTGAGGCGCACTATTTAGGGTCTGGATATACTCATTGACTGCCGAGAAGAGAATCGAAAGCTCGCTCTTCTCTGGCATGTTCAGCGTCAGCGTTTCAATACTATTGACGTAGAGCTTTCTTCCTTCTACCCCGATGGTCTCGATATTCTTGAGCTGATAGGGCGACGGGTCGTTCATCAGTTCCTTCACCACCATCCATTCGTCGGTGAAGAACACACCTTCTTTCGCACCTCCGAACACCGTGTCATCCACCAGCACGGCAATCTCATTGGGCGACGCCCAGCGTGCGATGGATTGCATGGCCCCATTGATTTTCTTCATCGGGATATTCGGTGCGATGAAGACCTTGTCGGAGCCTGCGAAATTGATGCCCTTGCTTTTCAGGAACTCCACCAGACCCATCGGCTGCGCGGCGCCCGGCTTTTTCTCGTGCTTTGCGCCAGACTGGCTACGCTCGCCGGAATCAGCGACGGGCTGGCCGACTGCCGTCTCGACCTTGGAGATGGCATCCACCAAGAACGTGATGGTGCTCGATGTCGCGGAGAGCACTTGTTGGCGTGCAACCTCCTCCATTGCCCTGAGCGACTTCAAGAGCGCATCACGGGTGCTCTGGGGAAGCGCTTTCGCAGCGGCGGCGATGGCGGTGAGCTTGATGCGGAACAAAGCCCCCTTTTGCTGGCGCTCCAGAGTGAGCTCTTGGACAGCCGTGAAGATGGCCCCCAAGGTTTCGTCCTTGTTCGGACCAGCCATGCCGTCTTGGATTGCGTTGATGGTGAGGTCCACCAGTTCCGCATGGGGCTCTGCTTCTGCCGACAGACAGGCTGCGTAGATATTTGCGACAACTTGTTCCATAACCGATGCCTTCCAATGGAATCACACACGCCAGGCACAGCTCATCGGCTGACCTAGCGCGAACAAACAAAAGGGGCGCAGCAAGACAGGTGCCAACATGAGCACCAGAAATATCGGAAGGGGTTATGCCGGGGGTGACGGGTGGTAAGAACCCATCACTTGCTCAAATACTGAGCAATCGTTTTGCGGTGCAACAGCACCAACCCATTGATTGGGTTCGACGCACAAGAAAGAGAAACTGGTCATCCTGTCCAAGGCCCCCTGTAAAAGCCTGACACGACAATATCACGAACCTCGTCACATCCAGGGGGCTTGCGCCCTCGTCCCAAAGTGGTAGTACGACCCCGATTCAGGCGGTTGCGGCGCCCCGAAGCCCTGGCTCAAGATGACCCACACAGGGTCGTTCAAGCCTTTCAGCTGCCCTTCTTTGCTGTCGGGTCGGTGACATGATCGCCTCTGACCACTGATATGTACGCCGATAGTGAGTCGAAAAAAGCGACCGCTTTGGGTCGGAAGCGGACAGTTGTTCTTAAGCCTGCAAGACAGCCAACTTGATCTCCTCGACCAAGCTGGTGAGCTTTTCTGAGCCATCCACGACAGCCATTCCGGCCTCCATCGGGTCGGCTACAGCTTCAGGGTTGCGAGCCTGAGGAAAACCACCGACCACGTAGCGGCCGAAGTACCTAGAGTCAGCCCGTTCACAAACAAGCCAATGTCCGCGAAGTTGGGTCACCAAGTATTCGCCGATCAGATAACCGATCCGCGATGCAAGCCATGCCCGATCTTCGACCCCAATCTGTTGCGCCTCGACCCAACTCCCCACCCCGGCAATGAAAAGGTGAGGTTCATTGAGTACGCGATGTGGCTCCTGGAAACCCAGGGCTCGCACGAAGTCCACAAGGACGGGCATGCGCTCCTCTAAGAAGCCATCGAACTTCGCCTTCCGATCCACCAGATCCACTGGGCTCATTGACCTTCCTTTGTTAGGTCCGCTATGGGTCGGAAGCGGACGCTTAGCCACGCGGGCCATTTGAAAGTCTGCTGGCCAACCCTCTGCCAGCAACGGCTGAGACCACGCAGAGCACTGCACCGTTCCGCAGCCAGTCCATGAGATCAGACTGCTTCGATGTCACATAGAACACGCGATCGTGATCTTGCACCGGAACCACATGCCCGGTCGCCGGGTCGGGTGACGTCGGCCCCTTGGCGAATCCACCGAATGCGGCAATCGATGTCAGGCCAGCGAAGATCCCGACAAGTCCAAAAACTTGCGATGTAACCCCCACTATCTTTATGAATCTGTCGCGGTTCAAAGCCATGCACTGCCCCTAAGGATGTCCGCTACGGGTCGAAAGCGGACCTCAGCTCAGAACCGTTTGTGGGTGCCGGGACACCTTGTGCTTATTTCAAGCTTAAAGTGTCCAAAAGGGATAACTTATGCTTTAGAGAACACATTTGCCACTCTAGTCCGGTTATTCGGTCATATTTTCCCGATTGACTCGCTTATTAGGTCGCCAATTGCCCAGAAACGATAACTGGACGCATCGCAAGGAGATGCAGCCCGCTGTTTTCTAGGGAAAAATGAAATGCGCCAAGTTAAGCGGGTCTGCGACAATTCGTCGAACTGAACGTCCGCCCTGTACGAGCAAGTCACGCACGTACGCACCCCATTGCTCTCGAACCAAGCGGACTTTGTGCCAGGGATTTGAAGTGCCCCAACTCCGGGAGCAATCCAATCACGCCCCCTCAAAGGGCCAAGTTTCAACGTTGAGACAGGCCCAGCGAATCGCGCAATCGTTTCGCATAAAGCGCGTAGTAATCGCGAACCTCTGGGATCTCCAACCGTGCCAGCAACTGGGCTACCGCGCTGCGCTGGGAAGCATCCAGGGGTGTAGTGCTCGCTTCCGTCAAACCTTGCCAGGCAGCTGAAACCGTATCCAGGTCATCCTTGTCGGCGATCTGGATTGCGAGCGAAAAAGCCCGCGTTGCCGCAGCGCGGTCTCCGGCGGCGAGCATGGCCTCGCCGCGTCGACGCCACAGAGGCGCCATGCGACCATGGTCATTGGGCCAGTTGGCGGTGATGGTGTGCTCGGCTTCACCAAGCATGCGCTCGGCATCATCCTTGCGCCCAGCCTGCATGGCGACGTGCGAACACGCCAAGGCAATCCGCACGTGAATGGGGGCCTGCAAAGCGGGCAACTTGGCGTAGTAAGGCATGCAGGCCGCAAGCGCATCGTCTTGAGCACCCCATTTCTCATCGAGATCGATGTTGCTCTGGTCGATCAAGCCTGCGAGCACCACTTTGTTGCCTTGCCAAGCCGGAGCACGAATGGTGTCGCGTGCCGCGCGCAGCAATGCGCGTGCCTCATCATGATGCACTGAGGCGGCAAGCAGGTTACCTAGATAGGTGCGTGACCGAGCGACCAGGAAATGTTGATCGCCCCAGATGGTTTGTTGTGTGGACAGCGCCTGGCGGAGCAATGGCTCCGCCTCCGCGGGGCGCAGCAGGTAACCCAGCATCAGGCCGGTTTTCTCTTCTGATGCAGCGGTTTCCCATTGGATTTCGCCAAATTGACGACGATTGTGTTCCATGCCCTCGCGAGCTGCGCGATAGGCGTCCTCGGTGCGATTCTCCAGTAGATAAAATTGGGAGAGGCGCGCCATGACGGAATCGAAATCACTGTCTTTATCGTAGCGGTTGCGCCATAGATCCGCTGCCTTTTGCAGATGTGCCAGATCCCCCGCATCACCGGATGCATGCGAATGCGAGCCAAAGGCACCAATCTGGTAGTGAGCGCGTGCCAGGCGATCGGGGTCGGTTTCGCCATGGGCTTGGTAAATAGCCAATGCCTGCTGTGCATCGCGGTAAGCATCCGGGTAACGCCCCTGCCCTTCCAGGCTGGATGTGTGATCCAGCAGGGCATCGGCGTATTCCGGGCTGGATTTGCCCATCAAGGCCGCGGATTGCGCAAGCCGCGCATCGTATAGACGTTCCGCGGTATCCGCCATGCCCAGGCTGGTCGTGAGCGCCGCCAGATCATGCATGAGCTGAAAGCGCGCCAATGGTTGGTCCGGCAGGCTGGTGATGACACGTTCGGCGCCCTTCGCCACCAATTCATGCGCGGGCATGTCGCGATACCGCGTGTCGGGAATAGGCTTGTTGTCCGGATTGAACAGTCCGAGCACGAACTGGTTGAGCGCTTGCGTGCGCGCCACTTCACGGCGCGCCATGTGAGCCTGATGCAGGGCCATTCCCGTTGTGGCGATGAGGCCGGTGATCGCGAGCGCCGATAACGCCGTGCTCAAGCGATGCCTTGCCACGAAGCGTGACAACCGGTAACCCATGCTGGCCGGCCGGGCCAGCACCGGCTCCCCTTGCCTGTAGCGGCTTATGTCCGCAGCCAGCGAGTCAACGGTGGCGTACCGTCGACTCGAAGTCTTGTCGAGCGCCTTCAGCACGATGGTGTCGAGGTCGCCGCGCAAACGGCGGCGCAGCGATGGCTCGCCCGCCCGCTCGGATGGACGGCGTATCTGCTGCGAAAGCACCGCCTGGATCAGCGCTTGGCGACTCACTTGCGCGGGCTCGTAAGGGCCGTGTCCACACAGCAGTCGATACAAAAGCACGCCAAGTGCATAGACGTCCGAAGCAATGCCAGGACGTTCGCCCTCTATCTGCTCGGGCGAGGCATATTCAAGCGTCAATGGCGGGCCGCCCGCAACGGTAAGTTCGGAAGCTTCGCCGATGTTGTCGCCATCGAGCAGGCGAGCGATGCCGAAATCGAGCAGGTGGACCTGGCCGTCTCCATCCACCAGCACGTTGGCTGGCTTGATGTCACGGTGGATCACCAATCGACCGTGGGCGTACTGCACCGCCTCGCATACCTGAAGAAACAGTGCCAGGCGTGCATCGACATTCAGCGCATGCCTCTCGCACCATTCCAGCACGTTCTGGCCGCGAACATATTCGAGAGCGAGCCAGGGCTGCCCCTGCTCGTGCACGCCGGCATCGTACAGTCGCGCGATGTGGGGATGCACCAGCCCGGCGAGAATGTCGCGCTCGCGTTGAAAACGGGCGCCCAAACGCCCCTGTGCATATCCCGGCAAGGGCAGCTTGAGAGCCACCTCGCGATCGAGTTGCCCATCACGACGCTGGGCCAGCCAGACCTCCGCCATGCCCCCCTGTCCCAACAGCGTGAGAAGGCGCCACGGGCCAACCTCATCGCCGCTCAGGTGCGCGGACGCTCCATCCGCGCCTGCCAGCGTTACCGGCGGCAAAGTGTTGAGAAAACCAACGGCATTGGCGGCTTGCTCAGCTTGCAACAACTCGCGCAAACGCGCCACACGTTGGGGGTGTTCCCTTTGCCAGGCCAGTAGCTGCCTGTCTCGTGCATCGACAGGTAGGTCGAGCAACTCATCGAGAAGAGGTTCCAGTTCGGACCATTCGATGGCGGTATCGCGCGCACTCATTGCAACGCCTCCCAGAGCAGGGCGCGTGCTTTGAGCCAGTCACGCTGCACCGTACGCCGTGATGTGCCCAGGGCTTCGGCGGTCGCCTCCTCGTCCAGTCCGACGAAGTAGCGCAACTCGACGACGCGGGCAAGGCGCGGTGAGACTTTCTCCACATCCAACAGGGCTTCATGTACGCGCAGGATCTGTTCGTCATCCTGTGCCAGGGCCAATTGCGTACTCATGGTGACTTGCACCAAGTCACCACCGCGGCGCAGCGTTGCACGCTCACGCACAGCATCCACGACGATGGATCGCATGGCTTGCGCGGCATAGGCAAGAAAGTGCGCCCGGTCGTGCCAGCCAGCTTCTCGTCCGGCAAGGCGAAACCAGGTTTCATGCACGAGCGCCGTCGTATCCAGCAGGGTCAATGGCTGCCCTTTGCGCAGACGCTGGTGTGCCATGCGCTTGAGCTCGTCATAAGCCGTGGAGAGCAGGTCGGAGGGAACAGCAACGGATCCATCTGGGAGCATGAAGGTCATCACAGCGGCACATGGGTGGGGCTGGCGACACCCGCGACCTATGGCGGGGCCAGCCGGATCGCAGGCCCGGCGGGCCATGGCGCACGAGCATACATGTTGTGGCGCTTTTGGGTGATGGATTACGTATGAAGGGGTAAGGCACCGCATTCGCGCTGCCGTCACTACCTACCAAGGACCGCCATGACACGCTCCATGACACTCCTGCCCTGCCTGCTCGCAGTGGCTCTGATGACAGCCTGCAGTAAGTCAGCCGACACGCCGCCCGCGGGCAAATCAACGGAAACCGCAGCCAGCGGGGCCGGTGATGACGCAGCGACCACGGTGGCGCCGAAGCGTCATGACGCCAAGCCGATCGAGTCCTATACCCACCTTGACCTCTCGCCCAGCAGCTTTCCCGACCATGTGTACGCGGACCTGATCGAAAAGGTCCGCCAGGCATTCTGGTCCGCTGCGCCCAAGCAGTTGGACAAGATGGCCTTTGACTACTCCCCGGAATACCGCCGCGAGCACGACACATTCAAACGCAGCGACATGCTCAAGTCGTTGACGCCGCAACTTGAGCAAACCTATGCCAGCGTACAGGCGCATCGTGACTACGCCGTGCGTACCAGCCACCTCATGGAGGTGTACTCCTATGACGCCTCGCTGGGCGGCTTCCGCGTCAGCTTCACGAGTGACGAAGAAAAACAGGGAACGGGCATCTTCAAGTCGCCCGGGCTGCAGGGCGGGAATGATGGCGCGTGGAATTTCCGCTTCATAGGCGTGCCATCCGAGGGTGACAAACCATTCGTGTATCACCCTAAAAATGAAGACGAGGCACATGCCATCGAATCTGCGCTGGCTGCCCATCGCTCGCAGGGCAATGACGGCGTGTTCGTGTGGGCGCAGTACGAGGGGCATGTACTGGGTAGCACCTGGGAGCAGGGGCGCAGCGACATCATCCTGCTCGGCGTGGATGCGATCACTGCCGTGGATCGCGACAGCCAAAAGCCCTTGCTCACCGTCGATGGCTCAACACTCGGCCCGATCAAGATCAGCTGCCGATCGACCCGTGAAGCCCTGCATCTTCCTGAACCCAAAGAGCCCGTAGCCACGGCGTTCAATGCCTATGTCAGCCCCCCACCCTGCTGATACGTACACCACAACCATTTAAGACCACATCAACAAAGAGAAGCGCCATGAAGAAAATGTTCTGGACGGCTCTTGCGGCCACCATGCTGACGGCCTGTTCGTCCGGCCCAAGCACGCAAGATGTGAAAGATGCCCTGCGAAAACAAATGACCGCCATTGCGGGCCAGCAAGGCGCTGACATGTTCAGCAAGGAAATCGACTCCATCAAGGTGATGAACTGCCAATCCGCCAACAACGGATATGAGTGCGATGTGGAAGCCATGGGAGGTGTGCAACATCGGAGGTTCGTCAAGACAAGTGACGGCTGGGCCATCGCCCAGTAACTGCCCGACCTTACCGCATCATCCCGAAACGCTTGCCCTGACAATGGCAACGTGCCGGAGTTCGGTCATACAACCTATTGACCCGCTCTTGCCGCCAAATACGGCAAGAGCCTCATGACGCGGGCAAGCCCGGTCACCTACCAAGAAACCAACCGATAAGCGAAGCCACCATGAAGACTTTGCTCAGCCTAGCTTTACTGGCTATCCCCGCCTCCGCCGCGGCGGCGGATGCCGATGTGTGCTATTCCGCAGCGAGCGCAGGAATGGCCGCGCCACTCACCAGCTCAACCCTGTTGTCATGCCCGCGTGCAGAAAACCACACGCTACCAGAGCTAGCCGCGGCGGGCTGGACTATCGTTGCCGTGCAACCCGTGATCAATGGCATAGCACCTCCTTCCCATCCAGGAACAGCATGGATGATAGTGATCGAGAAGAAGCAGTGAACCATCAATCCAGCACGAGGCTTTACCATGCCCTGCACTCACTACTTACCCGAGACCGTAGCCGGATCAGTCCCCTGCCAGTCAGCTTGAAGCTTCGCAAATGGCACTACCACCAGGGGGCGCCCGCCCTCAAAGGCAACAGTTAACGTATGCCCTGAGCGCATCGGACCTGAAGTGAGACAGGGAGCGGCTCTAGCTGGTCCGATGCACGCCTATCCGCGATAAGTGCTGGTCATCCTCGGTAGATAAGAAACAAAAATCCATTGGCAATCCAAATGCTCTCCGCCAGATCGTGCAGCCACTTGGCGCTCGCAGGTAACTGGTTGATAGCCAGGGCCAGCACGCCCGTTCCCATGGTGGCCGTAAACCAATTGGGGGTGAATTGGCGGATCGCTTCACGCGGATGCGGCAGGCGTGACAAGGGGTGAAAGTACTTCATAGTCATCCTGGCCGAGAAAGTGCTTGCATCGCGCGGGACTGCGAGCCCACGTGCAACGGATATAGGAGGAAATGGCGCTTGAACATAAACGCACCGCGTTCGGTGTCGTGCGATGGAGTACTGTCATCCAACCGTTAGGCGGATATTCAACTTGGCAAACCAGGCCGTCAGGGCTCCGGCAAGTACACGACTAGAAGCTAGGCGCTTGTAAACGGCACTCATCAGCTTTACGAGCTTGTCGCGCGAGGCGACTGCCGCGCCACTTCCAGTCAGAACAAGTGCGCGAGTTGCTCAACGCTAAAATTCAACAACCTATCAACGAAGCAATGTGTCACTTCCAATGCCAAAAACGTTCTCGACCGGATTCCGCGTTTTAGTAGCGAGCAGTCGGATTAGCCTGTGTAGTGAACTTAGCACGGTGCCAAGATCTCGTTGCGCATACCAAGGTATGGGTTGCTGAAAGGCTAAAACACGCGCAATCAAAGCCGGCGTTTGATGAGTGGCTTAACTCGGTCATGCTTTGTGCCACGCAGAACGGCGCTCCTCCACGGCTCGCCAGGGCATCGCGATTTGAATAGGTTCGTCGCTGGCAGGTGACGTTGTTGCCGAGATCAAGGAGGATCGCACGCCCACCCTCTCACCAAAGCCGTCATTGCGCATAGCCATGCCGCCCCCAGTTTCATGGGTATCCAGCGCCCTCCGCGCCCTCTATCCTCGCTCTAGGCCCTCGCACGGCATGCGGCGCCATTGGTGCTGCTCAGAATCGTTTTTGCTGCCCTTATACGAAGGATGCCTCCGGCATCCCCACTCAACGCAGAAGGAGGCTTGCATGCTGGAATCCATTTCTTTCGATGACCGACTGAGAAAGCTTGCGCAGACGAATCGCGACGCGGCGCGATTCGGCACCAAGGAGCAACTCATTGCCAGCGAACACGCGCTGGTCGAGGCCATCAACGGCAACTTCAATATCTGGAACGCCGACCTCACCGGCATTTACCTTGCAGATATCACCTACCCGTTCTCCATTCATTTGACGAACGGCAACCTCAGCGGTGCCTGCCTATCCAACCAGAACATAAAAGGGAGCTGGTTTATCAACTGCCATTTCGACGGCGCGTCGCTGGACGGCATGCAAGCACGGGACTGCAGCTTCGACGATTGCAAGTTCGGAATGGCCATCATGGATCGCAACGATTTCGACTGGACCTTTTTCCATGCGTGCGACATGACCCGGATATCCTTCTATTCCTATCCATCCGTCAGGCAGGCGATTCTGGACTTGTCTCTGGTCAGCCCGGGCTTTCTCGCCTACTTGGAGAGCCTGGAAGGAGACGATCGCCCCGCCTCCCTTCCTATCATCAAGAGTCGTTGACCCTCGCTTGTCCGGATGCTCGGCTGATTCGCAAGAGCAAAGGCAGGGAATCCCGGCCGAGTCATTCCTTGGCATGTCGTTGCGAGTCAGCCATGAACCGAGACGCGCCAGTTCAGCCCGAGTCAGCGCTAAAAATTCCGGCAGCCCAATCTTAGCTCAAGCCTCTCAGCTGCCCTTCTTTGCTGTCGGGTCGGTGACATGCTCGCCTCTGACCACTGAAATGTACGCCGATAGTGAGCCGAAAAATGACCGCTTTGGGTCGAAAGCGGACCTTCTCCCCGTTCTTGGTGAGGCAAAGAACTTCACTATTTGGTTGGCTCGATCGATCCAACTTCGATCCCAACGGGCTTGCACGAACCTAAGCTGACCTGGCCCGGAGGCGTTGGATCAATGATTCGGCCCTTGACTACAACGACCGAGCGATCAAGCGATTCAGCGATCTTTTGTCGAGCAATGTCCGTTCGCTTGATAAGTACTGGCAGGCAGTAGGTTTCAGATGGCTCATCGGGATCAGTACCCAATGGGAAGAGATTTCTATTCTCAAACGTCCAGCGCAAAACCCCTTTGACGGCGACTTCTTGGCCGAGCATGGCCCTCGCATCCCGGAAAACCTGAGGAGGCGCATCTGCCACTGGGGCTTCCATGGCACAGATCGACAGCGCTGCACTACACGCCAGTGCAATGACCGAAGAACCCAAGAGATATGCCTTTCTCAATCTCATAGCGCCGCCTCAGATTCCAGATTCTGCAATGTCCGCTTTGGGTCGAAAGCGGACGTCAAAAATCTACAGTCGCGCCTCGGCGGATTGGCCAAAGCGCGACTGTACGTTCCAGGCGGCGCCCCCTTACTGCTTGTTGGCCACCCATGACGTCGTGCGATTGCGCAGCTTGTCCTCGGTAACCACCTTGAGGGTCTTGCCATCAGCAGACACCGTCGCCGTCATCACCGAAACGACTTTGCCATTGCGAAGGTCACTCTCCTCAAGCGTGTTGCCGGCAACCTTGACCTTGACACTCGTCACGCCCGGGTCACCCTGGAAGGGCGCTTCGGTGCCGTCGATCTTCGCGCTGTAGGACTGACCGTTGGCCATGCTAAAACTCAGCATGCCGTCGGCCTCTTTCCACGTCCACGTCGTGCCGTTGTCGGACACGCGCAGTGCCTTCGAGATCTGCCATTTCCCCGACCAGGCATGGGAACCCGCAGGTCCGGGAGCCACCCGGACAAACTCGTAGGAACCCGTCACCGGAACGCCACTGCCAGTACTGTCGGTGTACTCGTTCCGGCCCGTCTTGCCGTCGGCTGCCACTACGGCCGACATGGTTTCGGTCACCTTGCCCGCCTTCTTATAGGTGGTCTTGATGGTGTGGGCATCCACCACTTCGACGGCTACGGTGTCGAAATAGGGGTTGCCTGAGACCGCTTGGTCCTTCCCGTCAGCCTTGATGGTGTACGGCGGGACACAGGTTTTGCAGTCGAACATGCCGTTCTGCAAGACGAACTCGTACGGTTTCTTTGACGCCTGGGTCTGGTTCAAATCGGTCTTCCAGGTGCCGTCGAACACACTACCTGCAAAGGCGCAAACCGGCGACGCAAGCGCCAGGACAGCAAAGACCTTCCGGAACGTACTCATCATTGGTACTCCCTTCAGTAGGTGACGGATGTGGCCATGAGCGGCCGTTGTTGCAGCGGAACGCACGTCACTAAAGGGTCTTTGCACGGAGCAGTGCTTACAACAGGCCTTGTCGTGTATTGATTTGCCCCGACAAGATGGGAAACACTTAACGTCTTTGCCGCGGATGTCGCACGCTGCGCCACCGGACCGCTCGAACTGCTACTGGTGAAGTGTTCGCTTTGGGTCGGAAGCGGACAGTTGCGTTTCAAGTATTACAGCACACTGAATCCGTACAGCAGCATGGTTGCTCCCTCGAAGCCGCGGCTATTGTTCGTCAGCTATTTGTAGGGCACGGAAAAGGGAGCGGAGTTTTCATCTGCTTGATTGCCCCTGGTAGCACTCCGCCCCTTTTTCTCTGTCATCCATAGATATCGATAGCGAAGGACCGTCGTCTATGGTCTGATCTGGCGCCCAACGTGTGGGTACGCATTCAGGTCAAGAGCATGAATCCAGTAGACAGAAGCCGAGCCGAATACTTCCAGCAACTGCATGCGGGCGCGGAGCCGTTGGTGTTGCCCAATGCCTGGGACGCTGCTAGCGCGCGAATCATCGAAAATGCTGGTGCCAAGGCCATCGCCACGACCAGCGACGGCATGGCGTGGGGACTGGGATATCCCGGCGGTCAACAGATGACGGTGCAAGAGCTGCTGTCGACCTGTCTACGCATTTGCCGCGTCGTGAACGTCCCCGTAAGTGCGGACATCGAGCAGGGCTATGG
>Ga0209646_1000639_pt1 | contig 13193 bp, 4 predicted proteins | sample AraplaL_Col_mTSA_FD_184259 | JGI IMG/M metagenome (GOLD analysis project Ga0209646, IMG submission 184259) | Arabidopsis root microbial communities from the University of North Carolina, USA - plate scrape CL_Col_mTSA (SPAdes) (version 2) | ecosystem: Host-associated > Plants > Roots >...
TGCGTTCTGTAACTATGGCCATGAATGGCTGGCAATACCGGGTAACTGTAGGTAACGCATGCGCTCCCCCGGCAACTTCAAATGCGGCAATATTAACAGTGCGCAGATCAGGTACCTGGCTGGGGGCAAAGGATACCGCCTGGCAGGAACCTTTGAACTGGTGCGGCGGCGTTCCTGATAATACCATCGATGTGCTGGTGCCCAACTGGCCAACCAAAATGCCGCTTATCAGCGATGGTACCGGTACGGCCTTCTATAAAAGCCTGGAAATTGAAGATGCAGCCCGCCTTACCATCAGCGGTGGTACAATTAGTAATATGACCGGTCCCTTTACTTTAACAGGAACTGTAGCTTATATTGCTACCCGTGACCAGGAGATCTTCCCTGCAAATCATGGCTCGCTGGAAATTAATGGTACCGGTAATAAATATTTAAGAAGCAATGTAAATATTAGCCATAACCTGGTATTGGGCGGTTCGGCCAAATTGGTCACCCGTTCCAATTTCCTTACCATGAAGACTGGTAGCAATACCATTGCTACCAGTGGGTTTACCGGCGCTGCCACCAGCTGGGTAGTTACCGGCGATGGTAGTACCGGCGTAGGGCATACCGGTATAGGCGGCTTACGTATTGAGCAAATTGATGCTACCGATGGCGTCGTTCTGTTCCCCATAGGGCCAACTCCTGCAGCGTATAACCCCCTTCGCCTGTCGAATGCTGGCACCATCGATGATTTTACCATTGCGGTTAATGACCAGCGTATACCTGGTAGTGTAATTAATACGAGTGTTGACAGAACCTGGAGTGTGTCGGAAGCTGTAGCCGGGGGAAGCAATGTAACGCTTTCTTTAAGATGGCAGAAGGGTGAAGAGCAAACTGATTTTGACAGAACGAAGGCCATGATCCTCAGGTCGAATGGAACATCGGTCGTTCAAACGACCAGTGTGGCAGCAGCAGCAGGCGCCAACCCGTTTACCAGCGCCGACGGCGTTTTCACAAAGCTTACGCTGTTCAGTGTGGCCAGTAGTGCAACTGTTTTACCAATTGAGTTAAGATCATTCACCGCGCAAAAAACAGGCACTGCGGCGGTAGGCTTAACCTGGAATACCACCGGCGTTCTGGAATCGAAATATTTTAATGTACAAAGATCAGCCGATGGTGTGAATTTTACTACTATCGGAAAGGTGGATGGCGAAACAGGAAAAACTGCTTATAATTATACCGATAACCTGCCAGGCAGTGGTATGGTGTGTTATCGTTTGCAAATAACCACGAAGCAAAATGAAGTGGTGTATACCGGTATTCAGTCGGTTTTATTGAACAGTGTCGGCCTGGTTCAACTGAGGCCATCGGTTACTAACGGGGCCGTGACAAATTTATATGTGTATACGTCTGAGCAATCGATGATCAGTTTGAGTATAACAGATGTTTCGGGCCGGGTTCATGGCAGCCAGTCGTTAAAGTTGAACAAAGGCGTGAACCAGATGCCAATCTGGATCGGCGCCCTTACCAAGGGTGTATATTATGTGAATATGAAAGATGGAAATGGCAATACCAGTGTGTTAAAGTTGGTGAAGCAGTAAGTTTATAAACAATTTACAATAGTAAGTGGGTCATCCTGAAAAGGGTGGCCCATTTACTTTATGCGACTTGGCGGCATCAAAACATTCCCCCGGAACATCCGAACAACATTCGAACAACGTCCGGTACAATACCCTCTTGATACCGGCACTATCCCGAAAAAACACTCCACTTTCCATGACCATTCAAGACTCATGTAGACCACTGTAGACATATACAGTGAACTGTAGGCGTACATAGAACAAAAAAAAGCCGCCTCTTATTTTTGAGGCGGCTTCTCTTTGATTATAAGTGTAATTCAGGGAACTTATTTCACGATCATCAGTTTGCCGGTGTACGATCTTCCACCGGTATTGATAATGTAATAATAAGCGCCTGCCTTTAATTGCGTGGCAGGTACGGCCAGCTTGTACCGTTGTTGGGCTGTTGCGTTTCCTTTAAATAATATTTTTTCGCATACACCTAACGTATTATAAATGCCTGCTGTTACTGTGGTGTTGTCGGGCGACGTAAATTCAATGACGCCGGTCGACGTAACAGGATTGGGGTAGGCTTTCCAGGTAAACTGGGTAACTACTGCTCCCGCTGTTGTATTTGTGGTTGCAGCGGCTGTATTGCCTGTAGCTTTTCTTCCACAATCTGAAAGATCTCCTGTTACCGTGGTAAGCTGGGTGGTTGAACAACCGGTGGTGCGATTGGTTACAAGCACGCTGTAATCACCAGGGAGATTGGTGGTTGCTGATGCAACTGTCGCAAACCAGTCGTCGGGTCCTAACCACAAAATGTCTGCATTTGGTATGCCGATGTTGGCCGTTAAGGTAACTACCGGGTTCGCGCAGCTCAAGGGACTTGTGTTAGTAATACTTACAACCGGTGGTGCTGAATTGTCAACAACGGTTGTGGTAAGGCTCGATGAGCAGCCGTTGACTGTATCGGTTACTTTAAACGTATAATCTCCACCAACACTAACTGATATTGAGGTGGTGGTTGCACTAAACGTACCGGGGCCTGTCCATTTATAAGCTGCATTTGTGGCTGCCGCGCGTCCAGAGATCGTCACGGTAGGCTGAAGACAGGTAATGCTGCTTGTATTGTTAACGGAAAGTCCGCTTGGCGCCGCTGAGTTCTCTTCTACTACAGTACTGGCAGAAGTTTGGCAACCATTTGTTGGATCAGTTGCTGTAATGATATAGGTTCCTCCCTTTTGTACTGAGGCAGTGAGCGTATTGGCGCTGTAGCCAAAAGGTCCGCTCCAGCTGTAGGTCATTCCTGGCGCCGAAGCAGTACCGCTAACGGTGGCTGTTGGGGTGTTACAGGTTACCTTACCTGAGTGGCTGGCGGTGATTGATGGTGGAGGCGTTACGTTTTGCGTTACAGTCACCTGCTTGGCTGCAGTACAACCATTGGCCGGGTTGCTAACCGTTAAGGTATAAATACCGGGATTGGTAACTGAAGTGACGGCCGTAGTGGCTATAACACCGTTTGCATTGCTCCAGCTATAGGTAATACCTGTTGTAGAAGAACCGCCGGTTAACACTGCAGGTGTAGCGGTACAGGTAAGCTGAACCGGAGTGGCTGACGCTGTAATGTTAGGCTTCGTTGTATCGATGCTTACTATAGCGTTTGCAGTTCCCGTACAGGCCCCCAGGGTTACTGTTAAGGTATACGTGCCTGGTGTATTTACAACCGGGTTCTGTGCCGATGAGGTATACCCATTTGGCCCGCCCCAGGTATAGCTTACGCCTGATGCGGCAGAACTACCTTGTAATGTGACCGAATTGTTAGTACAGTTTATAAGACCGCCTGTTGCACTTGCCGATACGTTACCGGGACCTGTTGCTATGGCCTGCACATTGTCGAAATAATAAAACTCATCGTTGCCGGTAGCTTTTGCCCTTACTACAATCTGCAGCGTGTTGGCGCTCAGTCCTGAAAGGGATAAGGTAACAGGCGTTGGAGTAGTACTGTGGTTATTTATGCCAGCGGTTTTTTCGGCAAACAATACTTCAGTACCATTATCGAGTTTGTAATAGAACCGGATGTAATCACCATATACAGGATCGGTGTTCATTACAGCGCCATTGATAACGGCACTTCTTACAGTAGCCGAAATGGCCGCATTGGTTTTGCCTGTTATACTGATAGCTCCCGAGGTCCATACACCTTCAGCACCTGCAATGGTAGAACTGTTACTTACCCGGAACTCATTATTGAGCACCGAGAATAGAGCTGTAGATGGGGTTACGCTGGTTGTCCATGGGGTGGTTCCTGCATCAGAAATGGTGCCATTGGGCAGGGTAAAGTCCTCGAGCCAGGTACTGGAAGCAGTGTTGCTTTGGGTTACTGTAGCCGATGCGGTGCTGGTACAGCCATTTACCGGGTTGGTTACCGTTAAATTGTAAGTACCGGCGGCAGTAACTGTAGGGTTCTGCGTGGTAGAACTAAAGTTGTTTGGGCCCGTCCAGCTATAACTTACCCCTGCAGTGGTAGAAGAACCCGACAGGGAAGCCGAACTGCTGGTGCAGGTAAGTGCGCCATTGGCCGAGGCGGCGGCCCCAGGGGCTGTATTGTTAATTGAAACCAGTGCGGTATCGCTGCCGGTACAACCTGTTGATGGGTCGGTAACGGTCAATGTATAAATACCTGCAGTGGTGGCCGATGGATTTTGCACGGTACTTGTAAAGTTGCCAGGGCCCGTCCAGCTATAATTAACAGGCGTTGTAGCCGAGGTGCTGCCGGTCATTGGCACACTGTTCTTTGTACAGGTAAGTATATCGGTAGCCGTTGCCACTGCATTCAGCGTAGACTGGGCGGTTCCTACAACCTTTATATTATCGAAATAATACCGCTCGCTGGAATCCGAATCGCTTGTTTTAATGATGACCCGCAGGGTGCTGCCATTGAGTGCTGGAGACGTGAAGGTAGTAGAGGCAGTACCGGTGGTGGTGGAATTTAAACCGGCGAGGTTTTCATAAACAAGTGTTTGTGCACCGCCGTCTAATACGTAATAAATGCGGATATAATCGGCTGTTTCGAGGCTTTTGCCGCTGGTCACTTCACTACGGAGGTCAACCGAGAAGGTTACATTCGATTTTCCTGCAATGTTTATTGCCTGCGAAGTCCATACGCCTTCATACTGATCATTAAACGAAGTTTTGAACTCATTGTTTTGTACTGAATAGGTACCGCTGCCGCTGGCAGTAGACGTCCAGGCGGTGGGCCCGCTATCAGATGTGGTGCCATTGCTGAGGCCCGAAAAATCTTCGAGCCACAAGGTGGCGGTAGTGCCACCGGCAGAAACCGTAACGGTTTGAGCGGCGGTGCAGCCATTGGCCGGGTCGGTAACAGTAGCCGTATAAGAGCCTGCGGTGCTTACAACCGGGTTTTTTGACGTGCTGGTAAAGCCATTGGGGCCTAACCAGCTATAGGTAGCGCCGCTTGTTGAAGAATTTACACTCAGGGTTATGCCCGATGAACAAACCAGGGTGCCACCCGAAGCAGTAATGTTGGGGGGTGTTTTGTTTTCGGTTACGGTAGTAGTGCCGGTTACCGTACAACCCGATGCCAGGGTAGCAGTCACTACATATTGCCCGCCCGCATTTACCACGGGGCTTTGCTGGGTAGAAGTAAACCCATTGGGGCCTGTCCATGCCCAGGACGATACGGTGCTGCTGGCTGTGGCCGACAACTGCGCAGATGCCGTACAGGTTACTATGCCGTTCACTGAAGGGGTAATAGTAGCGTTGCCTGAGCCTGTGCTGGTACCGATTACCTTCACATTATCAAAGTAGTAACGTTCAGTGGGGTCCGAATCGCTTGTTTTAATGATGATCTGCAGGGTGCTGCCATTGAGTGCCGGGGACGTGAAGGTTGTTGAGGCTGTACCGGTGGTGGTGGAATTTAAACCGGCGAGGTTTTCATAAACAAGTGTTTCTGCACCGCCGTTCAACTTGTAATAAATCCGGATATAATCGTCTGTTTCAAAAGAATTGTTGGTGGTTACTTCACTGCGCAGATCAACCGAAAAGCTGACATTCGTTTTTGAGGAGATATCTATGGCCTGGGAAGTCCAGATGCCTACGCCCTGGCTGCCGCTGAATGAAGTTTTAAATTCATTGTTTTGTACTGAATAGGTGCCCGATCCTGTAACGGAGGTTGTCCACGCGGTAGGCCCGGTATCAGATGTGGTGCCATTGCTAAGGCCTGAAAAATCTTCGAGCCAGATTGTAGAGGTGGCATTGGCACTGGCGGAAACCGATACAGACTGTTGCGCACTGCAACCAGTGGTCGGATCGGTTACGGTGACAGTATACGTACCGGCTGTACACACCGTAGGGTTTTGTGAAGCGGAACTGAAATTATTAGGGCCGGTCCATGCATAGGAAGCGCCGCTTACGTTGCTGCTGGCGCTGATAGTTACGCACGATCCGCAGGCCAGCGCTCCACCGGTTGCGGTGATAGTTGGCGGTGTTTTGTTCTCCGTTACGGTAACAGTGGCTGAACCGGTGCCGCTGCTATTGGTTGCAACAACCGTATAGGTTCCACCAGCGGTTACAGAGGGGTTTTGCAACGTGGAAGTGAACCCGTTTGGTCCCGTCCAGCTCCAGGTGGTAGTGCCGCTGCCAGAGGCAGTAGCAGATAAACCCAGTGAGGGGTTGGCACAGGTAAGCACTCCACCATTGGCCGCCGCTGCTGTTACATTGATAGCAGAAACCGCGCAGGGCCCTTTTTCTTTGAACACCCGGTACTCTTCAATGTAGTACTTGGAGGGTTGCGAACCGCCATTATTAAAATTATAGATCCTTACCACCAGCTGCACATTGCTGCCGGTAAGCGCAGCGGAAGTAAAGTCTATGGTACCGAAATTGCCGGTACGTGAATCGATCAGCGTTTCGGCGCCGCCGTTAATCTTATAATAGACCTTTACGTATTCCGAACTGGTTATACTGCCTTCAGAAGAGACTTTTACAGCCACCTGAAAGTTGGCATAACCTGCGGTTGAAAATACCCGCGAATACCAAACGCCTTCACCACCCAGTCCCTGGGCATGCAGGCGGTTTGATTTTACGGCAAAATAACCAGAGGAACTTACTTTTGATGCATCGAGGTACCACCCGGTTGCCGAAGGATCGGAGGTGGCGCCATTGGCCTGAGGAAACTTACCCGAAACAATGGGGCATTCAGGCGTGGCCGAAAGATAATTACTAAGTAAAACCAAGAACATTAACAAAGAAAACGGTTTAGGTATTCGTTTTTGCATATATAGGGAATTTGTTCGCTTATACGGTTGCGTGCAGGGCAAAGAATGCCCGCCCGCAAAGCAGGGATAGCTTAGCTGTCAGGTTATATTAATGGATGGCACCATGCATGGCAGGCATGGAATAGGGGGCAAAGGAGGTCGTAGGAAAAGGCAGGCAATAATAGGTTGTCTTGAACGCAGGTCATTAAAAGCGCTCAAAATAATAACAAAGTTTCCGGGGAAACACATTTATTTTCAACTTATCCTTTTAACAATGCCAGTCAGCCAATGATAGGTTATGATTAAATGCAAGATGATGGGTATGGTGAAAGGAATATATATAATATCAGTTCACTTTCTGCATATATTCAGTCAGGAACTTCTTGGGGGGCTGTCCGGTTATTTTTTTAAACACGCGGTTAAAAGTAACGGCATTGTTAAATCCGCTTTGATAGGCTACTGCCGCCAGACTGTCAATTGGCTCGCCTACGATCTTTTTACAGGCTTCATTAATGCGCACTTCATTTAAAAAAGTTACATAAGTTTTTAATGTATGCTTTTTAAAGTACCGGCAAAATGCCTGGGGGGTCAAATGGGCCACATCGGCAATTTGTTTAAGCGTAATGTTCTCGGTATAGTGCGCCATGGTATACTGGTAAATGTCGTTCATGCGCAGTCCTTCCGATTCGGTGATGGCACTTTGAGGTTGTGTGTTGGAAAGTGGTTTGTATTGTTTAATGCGGCTGAGGGTTTGCAATAATTGAATAAAAAAGGCCAGCCGGGTGCCGTTCCGGGCTTCTTTTATCTGTAGCATCTTTTTACTGATGTCCTGTTGGTGCGAAGCCGGTACCTGTAAACCGGTGCGGGTGGCCTCCATAAACTTTTTAACGTTGTTCATTTCCGGTAGCTCAAGGATCTTCCCAAAAGGACCGCGCAGGTCAACAAATAAGGTTAAGGCATGAATGTCTTTCTCGCTGTTCTTTTCAAAATAATCAGGATCGCTTTTGAACAGGTGAGGCTGGTTGGCGCCCAGGATATAGATATCGCCCGATTGAAACCGCTGCATACAGGTGCCGGCAAGCAGGGTGCCTTCGCCTTTTATGATCCAGGTTAGCTGGGTTTCATTATGGCGGTGCAGGTGATTGTAAAAATGTGGTAACTTATCTTCCTGAACCATAATGGAATGCTCCTGCGACACGGGTATGGTGAACTGAACGACTTTCATTGCCGGTTGGTTGGTTTTAACCAATATTACCAATTTTTTCTCATAGTGTTGTGCGGGAGGTTAATATTGGTAAAGAAGTGATTAATTGCTAAAGGCAAACGGCAGAGATAGTTGATAGCGTTGATAAAGTTGACGGAGTTGATACGGTGAGTGGTGAATGGTGAGTTGTGAGTGGGCTCGCGAAATTGCAGATGTCTGAAAAATCGGAGACCCACTCACAACTCACCACTGACAACTGACAAGTTAATATCGGTAACAAACTGATTAAAACCCGCTATCCTATACTAACTGTTTCATAATACTTTTATTAAAAATTATTACGAATGAGTATATCATGGAAAGGTATTTTTCCTGCCTTCACAACCAAGTTCACCGCTAACGATATCCTCGATCTGGCATTGTTTCAAAAGGGGCTGCAATCGCAGCTGGATGCCGGCGTGGATGGAATTGTATTAGGAGGCAGCCTGGGCGAAGCAAGTACCCTTACAACCGATGAAAAAGAAACCCTGGTGAAACTGGCCATTGAAATAGCCGGACCGGTTCCTGTGGTGTTGAACATTGCTGAAGGCGCTACCAAAGAAGCCATTAAACAGGCTGCATTAGGCAAAAGCTGGGGCGTAAAAGGGTTGATGTTATTACCACCCATGCGTTATAAAAGCGATGACCGCGAAACGCTGACGTTCTTTAAATCCGTTGCACAGTCAACCGATCTGCCTATAATGATCTATAATAATCCTGTTGATTATAAAGTAGACGTAACCCTCGATATTTTTGAACAGCTGCTGGAGTGTGATAATATTCAGGCGGTGAAGGAATCAACCCGCGATGTATCAAACGTTACGCGCCTGATTAACCGGTTTGGCGATCGCTATAAAATACTGTGCGGGGTTGATACCCTGGCTATGGAGGAATTGCTGATGGGCGCCGATGGCTGGGTGGGCGGACTGGTAACCGCATTCCCACGTGAAACCGTTGCCGTTTACCGACTGATAAAAGCCGGTATGATCGAAGAGGCCCGCGCCATTTATCGCTGGTTCCTGCCCTTGCTGGAATTAGATATTCATCCCAAACTGGTTCAATACATAAAACTGGCCGAAGCGCAGGTAGGGTTGGGTTCTGAGTACGTACGAGCGCCGAGGTTAACGTTAGTAGGGGAGGAACGGGAGCGGGTGCTGGCAATTATTAATGCGGGAATTGCTGCTCGTCCGGAGTTGCCCGAGTATTTGAAGTTGGAGCTGATGAGTTAATTAGTGGCAGGTTGATTGAGTTGACGGAGTTGACATGTTAATACGTTAACAGGTTAACGAGTTGACAAGGTAAAAGACAAAAGTAGAAAGTATAATGTGGAGAGGATTAAATATTATCGCGAGGTTGCCAAACTCCTCCCCCACCGGGGGAGGCCGGGAGGGGGCCGTCTAAGCACGCTTATGACAAAACAACACATACTTATCCTTGGCATGCTACTTACCACAGCAGCCGCGATGTCTCAACAGGCATTATACCAGCAAAACAGCGAAGTCAATAACCTGATGGTACAATACGAGGCCGACCGCGGCAGCCTGAACCGGTTCTATTTTGTAGAGAATGCACCCGAACGGCGCAACCGCTTTGTAACGCTGGTAACCGATTATGAGAAGCAGGTACAACAGTTGAACTATGAAAGTATGCCAACCGGCAGCCGGGTCGATTATCTTTTGTTCAAACGAAACCTCGATGAACAACTACGGCTGCTGGAAGTGGAGAAAAAGGAATGCGACCAGCTTGGCAGCTGGTTCCCGTTCTCAGGCAGCATCTATGAAATGGAAAAATTTCGCCGGCGTGGTTCCCAACCCGATGCACAACAATGGGCGGCCGGTATGAAAACCATTACCGAAAGCATCGATCATCTTTCCAGGTCACTCACCAAAGACACAACCATCCATATCAATTTAATTCGCCGGGCGCAGGACATTGTAAAAGGATTACAGGCCGCCTTGAAAAGTGTGAATGAATTTTATAATGGTTACGATCCCGGCTATACCTGGTGGATACCCGATCCCTATAAACACCTCGACAGTGCGCTGACTGCCTATGGAAAACTATGGCAGGAAAAAGGAAAAGCGGCCCCTGGCGGTAAAGACGATGGCAGTCATATTATAGGATATCCGATCGGGCGGGAAGAGATCATTCGCCAGCTGCAGCTGGAATATATCCCTTACACCCCCGAAGAACTGATCGATATCGCCAATAAGGAATTCGCCTGGTGCGATGCCGAAATGTTGAAAGCCTCGCAGGAAATGGGTTTTGGCAAAGACTGGAAGAAGGCGCTCGAAAAAGTAAAGAATACCTATGTGCCGCCGGGCAAACAACCAGAGGCCATTATGAAGTTGTACAACGAATCGGTCGACTTCCTGAAAAAGAATAACCTGGTTACCATTCCGCCGGTGGCGGAAGAAACCTGGCGCATGATTATGATGACGCCCGACCGCCAATTGATAAATCCCTTTTTTACCGGTGGCGAAGAGTTGAGTATTTCCTACCCAACCAATAACATGGCGGAAGAGGATAAACTGATGAGCATGCGTGGGAATAATCCGCATTTCTCCCGCGCCACTGTACATCATGAGTTGATTGCCGGTCATCACCTGCAGGAGTTTATGAACAACAGATATAAAGCCTATCGTAAATTTGAAACGCCCTTCTGGGTCGAAGGCTGGGCGCTGTACTGGGAAATGATCTTGTGGGACCTGCATTTTCCGCAATCGCCCGAGGATAGGGTAGGCATGTTGTTTTGGCGGATGCACCGTTGCGCCCGCATCATTTTTTCATTGAACTATCACCTGGGTAAATGGACGCCCCAGCAATGCATCGATTTCCTGGTTGACCGTGTAGGCCATGAAAGGGCCAATGCCGAAGGCGAAGTGCGCCGGTCGTTTGTAAGTAATTACAGCCCCTTGTACCAGTTGGCCTATATGATCGGCGGTTTGCAATTCTATGCCATGAAAAAAGAACTGGTTGATAGCGGTAAAATGACTTACCAGCAATACCACGACGCCATACTGCGCGAAAACGACATGCCGGTTACTATGGTTAGAGCTATTCTTACCAATCAGCCCATTCCGAAAGATTATAAAGCGGAATGGAGGTTTTATAAGTAGTAGGAAAACAGCTTCAAGCCGCAAGCTATAAGCTGTAAGCAATACACCGCTGCGCGGCAACAAAGAACATAGAATTAAGAACATAGAGCTCTGAACCTGGAACTTGGACCTTGGAACTTGGAACCTGGAACTTTGAACTCAGAATTGACAAAGTAATGAAAAAGCTTATTCTACTACCATCGCTACTGTTGTTGCTATATGCTGCTGCATATAGTCAATCCTACGTTCCCGAAAAGCAACAACCCAAAATGAAAGTTAAGCCTGTGGTGTCGGTAAAGGCCTACAGCTTTAACCTGCAGGATGTACAGTTGCTGGATGGGCCGTTTAAAAAAGCCATGGAAGCAGATGTGCGCTATTTGCTGGTAATAGAACCAGACAGGCTGCTGGCCGATTTTCGCGAACATGCAGGCCTGAAAGCAAAGGGCGATCATTATGGTGGTTGGGAGCACAGCGGACTGGCAGGCCATACGCTGGGGCATTATTTATCGGCCTGCGCCCTGCATTACGCCGCCTCGCACGATAAACAGTTTCTCGATAAAGTGAATTACATCGTGAACGAGCTGGCCGAATGCCAGCCTAAACGCAATGGGTATGTGGGTGCTATCCCCAATGAAGACAGCATGTGGGCCGAGGTGGAAAAAGGGAATATCCGTTCGCGGGGTTTTGACCTCAATGGCGCCTGGTCGCCCTGGTATACGGTGCACAAGATCATGGCCGGACTGCTGGATGCGTATCTGTATTGCGATAATAAAAAAGCATTGGCGGTAGAGACCGGCCTGGCCGACTGGACGGCCCATCTCCTTCGCAACCTGCCCGACAGTTCCCTGCAACGCATGTTGTTTTGCGAGTACGGCGGCATGAACGATGTATTGGTCAATACCTACGCCCTTACCGGCGAAAAAAAATACCTGGATCTGTCTTATAAATTCCACGATAAACGCATTCTCGATTCGCTGGCGTTGCAAAAAGACATCCTGCCGGGAAAACACTCCAATACCCAGATTCCCAAGGTCATTGGTTGTATTCGCCGCTACGAATTGACCGCTGCTGAAAAAGACAAGACCATCGCTGATTTCTTCTGGCAAACGGTGGTGAACGATCATACCTACGCGCCGGGCGGCAACAGCAATTACGAATACCTGGGCCCGCCCCACCAGTTGAACGAAACGTTGACCGATAACACCATGGAAACCTGCAATACTTACAATATGCTGAAGCTGACCCGGCATTTGTTCGCCTTGCAGCCCACTGCCGGCCTGATGGATTATTATGAACGGGCATTGTACAATCACATTCTGTCGTCGCAGAACCACCATACAGGCATGATGTGTTATTTTGTGCCGCTGCGCATGGGAACGCAAAAAGAGTTCAGCGATTCATTCAACACCTTTACCTGTTGCGTGGGCTCGGGCATGGAAAACCATGTGAAATATGGTGAAAGTATTTATTACCAGGGCGTGGATGGCAGCCTGTATGTAAACCTGTTCATAGCGTCGCGATTAACCTGGAAAGAAAAAGGGGTGGTGCTGGAGCAACAAACCCAACTGCCGGAAAGCAACTGGATCCGGTTTGCCATCAAAGCCGCCAAACCGGTAACCTTCACCCTGCGTATCCGCAACCCGTACTGGTCAAAACAGGGTGTTTGGATCGCCGTGAACGGAAAAGAGCAAACGAATATGCAACCCGGCGTGGATGGCTATTACACGATCACCCGCACCTGGAAAACCGGCGATGCGGTAATTGTTAAACCCAGCCTGCAATTCTATACCAAATCGATGCCCGATAACCCCAACCGCCTGGCAGTTTTTTACGGTCCGGTGGTATTGGCCGGCGTATTGGGCAATAAGGAACCCGATCCTGTAACTGGTATTCCGGTGCTGGTGTCTGCAGAAACAGATCCTGCAAATTGGTTACAGGCAGATAACAGTCACCCCCTGGTTTTTCATACGGTGAATACCGGGCAGCCGCAGGAGGTTACCCTGAAACCCTTCAACCAGGTACAAAATGAATT
>Ga0209646_1000647_pt1 | contig 13004 bp, 8 predicted proteins | sample AraplaL_Col_mTSA_FD_184259 | JGI IMG/M metagenome (GOLD analysis project Ga0209646, IMG submission 184259) | Arabidopsis root microbial communities from the University of North Carolina, USA - plate scrape CL_Col_mTSA (SPAdes) (version 2) | ecosystem: Host-associated > Plants > Roots >...
GATACCTCCTCGCCAGCGTCCCGTTCGCTCATCGGCGACGCGGCTTGTGCACGATCCACTGGCCGTCGTTGACCAGGGCAAGCAGCACGGCGAGTTCGGCCTCAGGCACCGACTTGCCCGGAGCAAGCTCGCGCGACTGGCAGAGCCGCTCGGCCAGATCCGCCGCTGCCGGATGGGCATGCCCGTTGACGAACAGGGTTGCGCCCTTCTTGCCACGGGCCCAGGCCATGCGCGCCCACGGATGGCGCAGCAGGTTGGCGCCGCCGTCCAGTTGCTTGCGCAGGGCGGCCGCGGTCAGCTCGTTCTCGGGCGGAACCGGCATCTGCGCATTGCGATAGCGCGTGATGAAGCGGCCGAACCAGTCGGTCAGCGTGGCATCGTCCAGTGCTGCCGCGAACGGCAGGGCCTGGCGCAGGCGGGCCAGGGCGGCGCGGTCGATCTCGCCGGCGGACTTGGCCGGGGCGAGGTCGGGGTCGGTGTAGCGCAGTTCGTCGGGCAGGCGTTCGGCCAAGTAGTCCGCGAGGTCGCCGGTCAACTCGGCCTGCGACGGGGCGCGCATGCCCACCGAAATGGTCAGGCAGGGGCCGCCGAAGGCCACGCCGTCATGCGGCACGCCGGGCGGCAGGTAAAGCATGTCGCCGGGTTCAAGCAACCACTCATGATCCGGCTCGAACACCTTGAGTTGCTTGAGTTCGACGTCCGGGCGGAAGTCCTTGGGCGCATCGGGGTTGGTATCGATGGCCCAGTGGCGCTGGCCCAGGCCCTGCAGCAGGAATACGTCGTACTGGTCCACGTGCGGGCCCACGCCGCCGCCGGGCTCGGCGTACGAAATCATGATGTCGTCCAGGCGCCAGCTCGGTAGGAAGCGGAAGTCTTCGAGCAGGGCGGCGACGTCGGCATCCCACTTGTCCACGTCCTGCACCAGCAGGGTCCAGTTCTTGTTGGGCGTGCTGGCGAAATCCTTCTCGGTCAGCGGACCGGTCTTCACCTTCCAACGGTCGCGGGTTTCGTCGTGGATGATCAGGCGCGAGAGCGCCGATTCTTCCAGTGCGAGGCCGGCCAGGTCGTCCGGCTCGATCGGCGAGACGAAATCGGGAAAGGCCTGGCGGATCAGCAGCGGGCGCTTCTGCCAGTAGTCGCGCAGGAACTGGGCGGGGCTCATGCCCAGCGGCTGCTTGGCACTGCCGCGGACTTCGATGGGGAGGGCGGATGCTTTGGTCATCGCACCATTCTAAGCGAAGGCGATGACGGGCCTGTTGACCACCGTCAGTGCGACAGCAGGGTATGCGCGATGTTGTTGATGCCAATGCCCAGCACGGCCAGCGCGGCAAGGATGGTCGCCACGCGAGGTGGCATCTTGCGGGCCAGCACGGCGCTTAGCGGGGCCGCGACCACACCACCCACGATCAGCCCCGCGACGGACGCACCGTGCGGGAAACCCACGTGCACGAAAAAGCTGATGCTGGCCACCGCGCTCACCACGCACTTGGCCAGGTGCACGGTCCCGATGACCATGCGGGGGCGCACCCCACGGGCGACCAGGGTGGTGACGGTCAGCGCGCTCCAGCCACCGCCGGCCACGGCATCGGCGAAACCGGCGACCAGTCCCAGGGGGCGGCTGATGGGCGGGGTGTCCTCGTGGATCCGCTGCCGGCGCAGGGGGCGGAACAGCAGGAACAGGCCCATGCCGATCAGGTAAGGCGTCAGCGCCAGCTTCATCCACATGGCCGGAACATGGCTGACCACGTAGGCGCCGACGGTAGCCCCGATGGCGCCGGGGATCACCAGCGCCCAGAACAGGCGCTTGAGCACGTTGCCGGCCATGACATGGCTGATGCCGGATGCCCCGCAGGTCAGCGTCTCCGCGTAGTGCACGCTGGCGCTGGCCATGGCGGGCGGAATGCCCAGGGCCAGCAGCATGGCCGCCGAAGTCACCCCATAGGCCATGCCCAGCGCGCCGTCGACGAGCTGGGCAAGGACGCCGATGGCGGCGGAGATGAGGAAATCCGTGGGCATGAACCTGAACATGGTGGTGGCAGGGCCAGTGTACGCGGTGCCCATTGCCCATGGGAAATAAGCCGCCGGACATAACGTTATGCCAACACGTCCTTTCACATGACAAAGTGTGATGACTAATTTGGATGTTCAGATGTCTGGACGTCCAAAAGGTGGATCGTGAACGCCGTCGTCGCAACGCAACCCGGGCTGGCCTCCATCGACGGCGACAAGCTGTCCGCACTGGAGCGACTGGCCAATGGACTCGGTCCTGCCGAGCTCTACTGGATCGCCGCGTGGAGCGCCGCGCGCGCCGGGCAGGTGCAGCAAGGCATCGTGACGGCGCCGGCGAAGGCTGTCGGCGAGCGGCTCACCATTCTCTACGGCAGCCAGACGGGGCAGGCCAAGCGCCTCGCCACCCAGCTCAGCGCCCGCGCGGAGGCCGCAGGGCTGGCCGTTCGCCTGGTACGGGCCGACAGTTACCCGCAGCGCGATCTGGCCAAGGAAACCCATCTTGTCGTGGTCATCTCCACGCAGGGCGATGCCGAGCCGCCGGATGACGCGCGCGGGCTGGTGGAATTCATCCTGGGCAAGCGCGCACCCAAGCTGCCCGGCGTGCAGTACGCCGTGCTCGGGCTGGGTGACTCGAGCTACCCGCAGTTCTGCGCGATCGGTCGCCAGTTGGATGTCCGCTTCGCCGAACTGGGCGCCTCCCGCTTCGCGCCGCTGGGCGAGGCCGACGTAGACATCGATGCGGTAGCCGTGCCGTGGGCGGAACATGCGCTCACGGAGGCAAAGAAGGCACTCGGGGCCACGCCACCCGTGGCACGCGTGGCAAACCTGCAACCGGTGCCGTCGCGCGTCATCCACACGCGCGAAAAGCCCTTTGCCGCCGCGGTGCTGGACAACCAGGCCATCGTGGCGCGCGATGCAGGGCGCGATATCCGGCATGTGGAGCTGTCGCTGGAGGGTTCTGGCCTGAGCTATGAACCGGGCGACGCTGTTGGCGTATGGCCGGAGAACCCGCCGGCCTTGGTCGATCAGTGGCTGTCGCTGCTAAAGCTGGATGGCGAGCAGCCCGTTCATCACGACAACCGGGAGTTGCCACTGCGGCGCTGGCTGTCGCACGAGCGCGAGCTCACGCGACTGAGCCGTCCCCTGATTGCGGCCGTGGCTGACGCCAGTGGTGACGAGAAACTCGCCGGCCTGCTTCGCCCGGACCGCTCGGCTAGTCTGGCCGCGTTGCTGGCGGAGGACCAGCCGATCGATCTTTGGCGTCGCCATCCCGCCGAGTGGTCGGCGGATGAGCTGGTGGCGGCGCTGCGTCCGCAGACGCCGCGCCTCTACTCGATCGCGTCCAGCCAGAAGGCTGTCGGTGACGAAGTGCACCTGACTGTTGCCGTGGTGGACTACGAAGCCTACGGCGAACGCCATTGGGGCGCAGCCTCCTCGTTTCTTGCCTCGGCGGGCGAGGATCATCGCCTGCCGGTCTTCATCGAGGAGAACGAGCGCTTTCGCCTGCCGAAGGACAGTGCGCGCGACATCATCATGATCGGCCCGGGTACGGGCGTGGCTCCGTTCCGTGCCTTTGTGCAGGAGCGCCGTGAAACCGGTGCGGGCGGGCGCAACTGGCTGTTCTTCGGCAACCGCCATTTCACCCACGACTTCCTTTACCAGATCGAATGGCAGGCCGCGCTGCGCGATGGCTCGCTGGACCGTCTCGACCTTGCGTTCTCGCGCGACGGCGACGCCAAGGTCTACGTGCAGCAGCGCATCCGGGAGCAAGGGCGCGACTTGTACGCGTGGCTGCAGGACGGTGCGCATCTCTATGTCTGCGGCGATGCCAACCACATGGCGAAGGACGTGCATGCCGCCTTGCTCGACGTGGCGGTGAGGCATGGCGGCCGTTCGCAAGAACAGGCCCGGGAATGGTTGTCCGATCTTCTGCAACAGGGCCGCTACGCCCGCGACGTGTACTGACATGACGACAGCGCTTTCCGATCTCGAACGCATCAAGGACGCCAGCCGGCAGCTTCGCGGCACGATTGCCGAAGGCTTGCGCGACCCGGTCACCCACGCCATCAGCGACGATGACAACAAGCTGCTCAAGTTCCACGGCAGCTATCTGCAAGACGATCGCGACCTGCGCGAAGAACGCCGCAAGCAGAAACTGGAGCCGGCGTACTCCTTCATGCTGCGCGCGCGCTTGCCGTCCGGTGTGGTGACCCCGGCGCAGTGGCTGGAATTCGACCGCATCGCCCGCGAGTACGCCAACGGCACGCTGCGCATCACGACGCGCCAGACGTTCCAGTGGCACGGCATCATCAAGCACCACCTCAAGCCGACCATCGCCGCCATACATCATGCACTGGCCACCACCATTGCCGCGTGCGGTGACGTGGTGCGCAACGTGGTGAGCACGGCCAACCCGGTCGAGTCGTCCGCCCACGCGCTTGCCTACGAATGGGCGACGCGGCTTTCGAAAGAGTTGTCACCGCGTACGGGGGCGTATCACGAGATCTGGCTCGATGGCGAACCGTTGGTGGGCGAGCCGAAGGAAGAAGAGCCCCTGTATGGCCGCACCTATTTGCCGCGCAAGTTCAAGATCGGCCTGGCCATCCCGCCGCTCAATGACATCGATGTGTTCGCCCAGGACCTCGGCCTCATTGCCATCATCGAGCAGGGTGAGCTGAAGGGTTTCAACATCGCGATCGGCGGTGGCATGGGGGCGACGCACGGCGACCCGAGCACCTACCCGCGATTGGCGAGCGTGATCGGCTTCACCACACCGGATCGATTGTCCGTTGTCGCCGAGACCATCGTGGCCGTCCAGCGCGACTGGGGCAACCGCACTGAGCGCAAACATGCGCGTCTGAAGTACACGCTTGATCATCGCGGCGTGGATGCCTTCACGGCCGAGCTTGAACAGCGGTTGGGCTTTCGGCTGGAGCCGGCGCGCAGCTATCGCTTCGATCACAACGGCGACCGCTATGGCTGGATCGAAGGCGAAGACGGTCGCTGGCACCTGACCTTGCAGATCGAATCTGGCCGGCTCGCCGACGTGGGCGACCGCCGCTGGCTCACCGGTCTGCGTGAGCTGGCCAAGGTGCATGACGGCGATTTCCGCATGACCTGCAACCAGAATGTGATCGTCGCTAACGTCGCGGCCGGGCAGCGTGCGCGCATCGACGCCATCGTGGCGGAGCACGGTCTCGATGGCTATCGCACGCAGAGCGGCATCCGCAAGCACGCCGTCGCTTGCGTGGCTTTGCCGACGTGCGGCCTGGCCATGGCGGAAAGCGAGCGCTATCTCCCGGAGTTGTTGCCCAAGCTGGAAGCACTGCTTGAGACACACGACTTGCGTGACGCGCCGATCCTGCTTCGCCTTTCCGGCTGCCCCAACGGCTGCTCCCGTCCCTATCTTGGCGAGATCGCGCTGGTCGGGCGTGGACCGGGGCGCTACGACTTGCGCCTTGGCGCGGACTTTCGTGGCGAGCGCTTGAACCAGGTCTATCGGGAGAACGTGGACGAGACCGCGATCCTCGAAGCGCTGGCGCCGCTGTTTGCCAGCTACGCGGGCGCTCGCACGACACAGGAGGGCTTCGGCGATTTCCTGGTGCGCAGTGGCGTGATCGCCGTTAACACACGACGGATTCCGGTGGAGGTGGTGGCATGAATCCGATCCTGCTTGAGGACGCGCAGCACGATGCCAAGGCGCGGAATGAGCTGAACACCTGGCTGGGCACGCTGGACGCGGAGCAACGCGTGGTCTGGGCGCTGGCCTACGCGCCGGGCACGCACGTGCTCTCCTCGAGCTTTGGTGCGCAGGCCGCGGTGTCCCTGCACCTGCTGACGCGGCAGCGACCGGATCTGCCGGTCGTTCTGATCGACACCGGTTATCTGTTTCCCGAAACCTACCGTTTCATCGATGAACTGAGCGAACGCCTGTCGCTGAACCTGAAAGTCTTCAGCGCCGCCGAAAGTCCCGCCTGGCTGGAAGCGAGGGAAGGGCGCCTATGGGAGCAGGGCGTGGCGGGCATCGATCGCTACAACCAGCTGCGCAAGGTCGAGCCGATGCAGCGCGCCTTGAGTGTACTCGGCGCGGGTTCGTGGTTCGCGGGTTTGCGCCGCAGCCAGGCCCGCACGCGTGCCGGGGTTCCGTTCGCCGAACGTCGCGACGGCCGCTGGAAATTCCATCCCATCGCCGACTGGAGCGACCGCGACGTGGGCATGTACCTGCGCAGGCACGGCCTGCCATACCACCCGTTGTGGGACCAGGGCTACATCTCCATCGGCGATGTGCACACCACGCATCGCTGGGAACCCGGCACTGATGCCGATGCCACCCGTTTCTTCGGCCTGAAGCGTGAATGCGGACTTCACGGCCTGGTTTGACCGCACACCACAAGAACCGGTCCGGCGCATGACGCCGGCCGCCGCCCCGACCCGACAAAGACACACACCATGAGCCAGACCGCCCTTGCCCCGTCCAACGTTGCCGCCTTCGATGACGAAACGCCTTCGCTGATCCCGCCGCACGGCGGCGTGCTGAAGGAGCTGTATCTGCCGGCCGATGAAGCCGCCGTGCTCAAGCAACGCAGCGCGGGCCTGCCCGGCATCGACCTGGATACGCGCCAGTTATGCGATCTGGAGTTGCTGCTGAGCGGTGCGTTCTCTCCGCTCGAAGGCTTTCTCACCCAGCGCGACTACGACCGCGTCGTCGAGGAATACCGGCTGGCGGACGGCACGCTGTGGCCGATTCCTATCTCGCTCGACGTCAGCGAGGCTTTTGCCGAGAAACTGGCGCCAGGCAGTGAAGTGGCGCTGCGCGATTCGCAGGGCGTGCCGTTGGCCGTGCTGGAAGTACAAGACATCTATCGGCCGGACCGCACTCACGAGGCACTGAAGGTGTTCGGTACGACCGATCGCGCACATCCGGGTGTTGCCGATCTGCTTGACCGCTATCGCCCCGTCAATCTGGGCGGTCGCTTGCGCGGTATCCAGGCGCCATCGCACTACGACTTCACCAGCCTGCGCGATACGCCGCGCAGCCTGCGTGCCTGGTTCGAGGCGCAGGGCTGGCATCGCATCGTCGCCTTCCAGACACGCAACCCCATGCATCGCGCGCATCGCGAACTGACCCTGCGCGCCGCGCAGCAGGTCGGCGCGAAGCTGCTGGTGCAGCCATCGGTGGGGCGCACCAAGCCGGGTGATATCGACCATTACACGCGCGTGCGCTGCTATCAGGCCCTGTTGCCGCAGTACCCGACGGATAGCGCGCACCTGTCGCTGCTTCCGCTCGCCATGCGCATGGGTGGTCCGCGCGAGGCGCTGTGGCACGCCATCATCCGCAAGAACTACGGCGCCAGCCACTTCATCGTGGGACGCGACCACGCGGGCCCGGGCAAGGATTCCAACGGCAACCCGTTCTACGGTCCGTTCGACGCGCAGCATCTGCTGGAGCGTCACCAGGACGAACTGGGCATTCGCATCGTGCCGTTCCCGGCCATGGTCTACGTGGCCAACCGCGATGCCTATCTGCCATCCAACGAGGTGTTGCCGGACGACGAGGTGCGCGATATCTCGGGAACTCAGCTTCGCCGGCACCTGCATGAAGGCAGCGAGATTCCGTCGTGGTTCTCCTTCCCCGAAGTGGTGAAGATTCTGCGTGAACGCCATCCTGCGCAGGCTTCGCGAGGCTTTGCGCTGTTCTTCACCGGTCTGTCCGGTGCGGGAAAGTCGACCATTGCACAGGCGGTCGTGGCGCAGTTGCTGGAGCGCACCAGTCGCGCGGTGACCGTTCTGGACGGCGATGAGGTGCGCAAGCATCTCTCGCGTGGGCTTGGGTTCTCTCGCGAGGATCGCAATGCCAACGTGACGCGCATTGGCTACGTGGCAAGCGAGATCGTCCGCCATGGTGGGGTGGCTGTTTGCGCGCCGATTGCTCCTTACGCGGATGCACGCGCCGAGGCGCGGGCATTGGTGGAGTCGCACGGTGACTTCATCGAGATCCATGTGGCGACGGCGCTGGAGGTGTGCGAGGCGCGGGATCGCAAGGGCTTGTATGCGCAGGCTCGTGCCGGGGCGATTACGCATTTCACGGGGATCAGTGATCCGTATGAGGAGCCGGTGAAGCCGGAGTTGAGGATTGATGGGAATGGTGGGGATCCGTTGGAGTTGGCGGGGCGGATTGTGGATTTGCTGGATAAGCGGGGGTTGTTGCGGGGGTGATCTTTGGTTGGGTTTGCGGGTGTCGTGACGTTGGGTGGAGGTGGCCGTCGCATTCGCGCTGGCTCACTCTTCCTTTGTGGGAGAGGGTTGGGGTATGGCCACCTTCATGGTGGTGAGGGGGTAACCTGGGCTCGCCGTTTCGCGCTTTGGCCGTCATCCCAGCGAGGGCATGTGCGAAGCGCGTAGAACGCTCCTAGGAGTGTGTCTCACCCTTGCATAAGCACCGTCACCCCTGCGAAGGCAGGACAAGCGTGCAGAACGCCTCAGTTTGTCCCCTCTCCCCTGCGGGGAGGGGGTTGGGGCATTGCCACCTTCATGGTGGTGAGGGGAGGGTGCTCGCCTCACCGCTTCATAAGTACCGTCATCCCTGCGAAGGTAGGACAAGCGCGAAGCGCCCAGAAGGCTTGCAGAGTGCCTCACCGCTTCATAAGCACCGTCATCCCTGCGAAGGCTGGGATCCAGTGACTTGGCTCTTGGCCTTCGGGGTTGACGTTACCGCGATCGGGCCGCTTACGCAGCGGGCGTTTCGACCTTCTGCCGAAGGCCGAGTCACTTTTCTTTTGCTGGCCCAAAAGAAAAGTAACCCAAAGAAAATGGCCTTTGGAGCTCCGGTAGCACCGTGTTGAACACGAGCCTTGGAGCTCGAGGTATTCGGCACCGGGCGATCCATCCGACACACGGTACGGCTACCCCGCAACGCGCCGAAGCGCAGAGGTGCTCTGCATGGCGTGGGATACAAGCGCTGACTGTTCCGGAGCCCGGATTGCGACAGGCGTAACGCCTACACACTGTGGCTACACCGCAACGCGCCGTCGCCAAGAGGGCTTAAAGCGAACCCCGCGAAGTTCGAAATACGAGGCAGCGTGTTCACGCATGCCGCGCCACAGCGCAGCGCGATGTGCAGCTCCGCTGCACGAGCCGTGCGCTTTGGCGTTTGCTCTTCGGGCCCCCTTGCGCGGCGGTGAGGGGTGGACGATCAGGCCCCGCAGGGGGAATCGGCAAGGATGCCGATTCCTTTTCGCCGGGGCAGGAGCCCCGTCGAAAAGCCCGGCCGCCCCTCACGGACTGGCCGGCTTCACCGGCCAGCGCCAAGTGGGGGTGCCTTTTCTTTTGGCATTGCCACCATCTCGGTGGTTACTTTTCTTTGAGCAAGCAAAGAAAAGTGACCCGGCCTCCGGCAGGAGGGCGGAAGCCCGCCGTCCCACAGGGACTACCTTCGGGTCGCAACGAGCCAGGTCGCGGTATCACCACAATCCAAGGCCAAGAGCAAAGTCACTGGACCCCTGCCTTCGCAGGGGTGACGGCTCTTTTGAAGTCGTCAGGATGGACTGCAGGCACACGCCCTGAGGGCGCTCTACGACGCAAAGCTAGTCCCTAGGAGACGCGCCTCGCGCTTGCCCAGCTTCCGCTGGGATAACGGCTAAAGAACGGGGCGGCGAGACGAGCCCCCTCACCCCTCACACACCCAACTCACTCCCTCGCGGGCGACAGCAAGGCCACACGCCCCGTTGCATCACCACTCACCCCAGCCCCAAAACAACGAACAAGACCACCACCACGTCCTCTATTGCAGCCTAGGTTCACCAGCCCGCCGCCCCACCCGCTTATACTCACGCCTCAAACAGGGACGAGTCGTCGCAGCGTGAAGCTCCCACTGCCCACATCCAATCGTCGCCAGGACGCCCTGCCAGGGGGCGCTCGCTAGTGGGACTCTCCCTTACCCCTGAAATGATCCTGGTACTGGGGCTCGTGGGCTTCACCATGCTAATGCTGGTGCTGGAGTGGATCCGCGCCGACATGGTGGCTCTGCTGGTCGTGGTCGTCATCGGCCTCACCGGGCTTATTCCCTCCGAACGCGTGTTCAACGGCTTCGCCGGTAACGCGGTCATCGCCATCATCGCCATCATGATCATGGGCGCGGGACTGGACCGCGCCGGCGTGCTCACGCTGACCGCCAGCTTCGTCATGCGCATGGCGCGCGGCGTGGAGTCGCGACTGGGCGTGGTGATCAACCTCGTCACCAGCCTGTTCAGCGCGGTGATCCCCAGCCAGGCGCTGGCGGCGCTGATGATCCCGGTGACCAGCCGCCTCGCCGCGCGAACCGGTGTGCCGATCTCACGGCTGCTGCTGCCGATGGCGTTTTGCATCCTCACCGCCACCAACACCACGCTGATCGCCAACTCGCCGCTGATCGTGCTGAATGACCTGGTCGCCAGCTCCAACGCCAACCTCCCGGCGGGCGCCCACACCATTCCGAAGTTCGGCCTGTTCAGCGTCACGCCGGTCGGTCTGGTGCTTGCCCTGGCCGGCGTCGGCTTCTTCTATTTCTTTGGCAAGAAACTCCTGCCCGAGCGTGAGGACGAGCGCCTCAAGGTAACGCCGGGCCGCACGGAGAGCTATTTCGCCGACACCTACGGCATCGTCGGCGAAACGGCCGAGCTCACGGTAACGGCGGAAAGCCCACTGGTGGGCATGAGTATTGGCGAGGTGGAGCAGCTCTACGGCGCGCCACTGATTCTTGCCATCAAGAGTGGCAACGATGCGCGCATGGCGCCACCGGCCGACCACGTCATCTGGGTGGGTTCGGTGCTCGGCGTGCTCGGCCCGCGCGACCAGCTCAACCAGTTCGCCAACAACCAACTCTGCAAGCTTTCGCCGCGCATGCGCCAGTTGGGCGAGCTGTTCAATCCGTCGCGTGCAGGTATTTCCGAAGCGGTGATTCCGCCGAGCTCGCGCTTCCTCAAGCAGACCGTGGGCGACCTGCGGCTGCGCAAGCGTTACGGCATTTCGGTGCTGGCGGTGAACCGCGGCGACCAGGTGTATCGCGACGACGTGCGCTCGGTGAGCCTGCGCGCCGGTGACACGTTGGTGCTGCATTCGAGCTGGCGCGACCTGGCGCTGGCTACGGAAGACCGCGATCTGGTTGTGGTCACCGACATCCCGAAGGAAGAGCAACGCCCCGGCAAGATCTGGCAAGCCGTAGGTTTCTTCCTGCTGGCCAAGTGCCTGGCCCTGTTCACCCACCTCGACCTTTCCGTGGCGATGATGACTGGCGCCATCGGCATGCTGCTCACCGGTGTGCTGAACATGGACGAGGCGTACAAGGCGATCAACTGGAAGACCATCTTCGTCACCGCCTGCCTTATTCCCCTGGGTTGGTCGATGGACGCCACCGGCGCCGCAGCGTGGCTTGCGCAGGTGGTGCTGCAGCACCTGGGGCACACCAATCACTGGGTCCTGCAGCTGGCCCTCGCCATCCTCACGCTGCTGTTCTCACAGGTGATGTCCAACGTGGGTGCCACCGTGATGATGGTGCCCATCGCCATCAGCGTAGCCATCGCAACCGGTAACAACCCATCAGCCTATGCGCTGATCGTGGCCGTCTCCTCATCCAACACCTTCCTGCTGAGCTCCGGCCACCCGGCGCTGATGATGGTGGCTGGCCCGGGCGGCTATCGCGGTAAGGATTTCCTGCGCGTCGGCTTGCCATTGACGGCCCTGATATTGGTGCTGACGCTAGTGACCATCAACTTGATGTATCACTGAGCAATCGTCGTTTCGCGGAACGCAAAGTCGAATGCCACGCTCGCCTACTGGTCGCGCAAGTCGCGCCTCAGGTGCACCACATGACGATGGTTCAATTCACCGGCAACGGCCCGCAGGAGCCGTTCCGACGGGAAGCGCTGACCGTAGACAAATGGCATAACCAGCACCAGCGGCCAAAACAGAGACGCTTTGTGTTCGGGCAGCCACACTGTGGGGCGCGTGTTCCAGAACACCATCAGCGCCACCAAGCCAATCATGATCCCAGCCACCACCTCGGCCACTGAGTGGACGCGCAGCATGACTCTGGACATGCCAACGGCTACCCGGCCGCGTGCAATGAAGTGAAAGCCATCGAAGCCGGGCACCTGACGCAGCACTTCCTCCAGCGAGAGCTGGCCGGAGATGAGCTCGGAAAGCCCTCGCTCTGGCGGCCTGCCCATGACGGTGTGCAACGCCCCCCTGCGCATGTCGCCGTCGATCAGCAGAACCCGTTGGCCGGACCTCGCAATGACTGCAGCAAGGTTTGACGAAACGAAGGTCTTGCCGACGCCCGGACTGACACCGGAGATCATCAGAATGTTGTTCTTCGCCTCGACCCGTGCGAAATGCAGGCTGGTGCGCAAGCTGCGAAGGGCTTCGACGGCTAGATCGGCAGGCGCATCAACAGCGAGCAACTTCTGCACGCCGTTCGGTCGCGTGCGACGTCCTTCATGGAAGTTCTCCTTCTCGGCGGCGCTACTGGGAATCGACGCGTACACCGACAAGCCCAGCTCTTCTATTTCCGCTGGATCTTCCACGCCGCGGCAGAGCATTTGGCGAAGCAGTACAAAACCCAGCGCGAGCAGAGCGCCAACGAAGGTCGAACCGAGCACAATGAGCGCTTTCTTCGGTTTGGCCGGCTTGGAAACATCCACGGCCGCTTTGTCGATAACACGGACGTTACCGATGGTTCCAGCCCGCGCGATGTCGAGCTGCTGCGCCTGATTGAGTAGGCTCGTGTAGGTCGCGTTCGTGACCTCCACGTCGCGCGTCAGGCGAAGGAGCTCCTGCTGCGTGTCGGGCAAGTTACCCACTTGCTGTTCGATGCCGTGCTTCTGCGCCTGCAGCTGAGCCACTTGCGTCAACAAGGCCTTGTAGGCGGGATGTTGTGCTGTAAAGCGACGCTCCATGTCCGCTTGTTGCATCCGCAGTTGCTGGATGCTGCTTTCGACGGCTACGGCCTGGTCAAGAAG
>Ga0209646_1000648_pt1 | contig 12976 bp, 5 predicted proteins | sample AraplaL_Col_mTSA_FD_184259 | JGI IMG/M metagenome (GOLD analysis project Ga0209646, IMG submission 184259) | Arabidopsis root microbial communities from the University of North Carolina, USA - plate scrape CL_Col_mTSA (SPAdes) (version 2) | ecosystem: Host-associated > Plants > Roots >...
GGACGAAGGAGAAGAATCACTGCGCGCCGCCATACGGGAGTTTAAAGAAGAAACAGGTGTCGACATTACCGGCCCGTTCATCCCCCTCACCTCCGTAAAACAAAAAAGCGGCAAACTGGTACATGTGTGGGCCGTTGAACAGAACTTTGCCACCGACAATATAAAAAGCAATACTTTCACGCTGGAATGGCCGCCCCGGTCGGGCAAAATGGTGGAATTTCCTGAATTGGATAAATTTGAGTGGTTCGATCAGGCTACTACCCTGCTAAAATTAATTCCGGGGCAGATACCGTTCGTATATGAGTTGCTGACACATTTGAAAACCACGCAATAATCCCCCCTGCAGCCATCGAAAATAAAAAGCCTAATTTAGCAGTCATAAATCTGAATTATGGAATTAAAACCAACTTACGGCATCGGAGATTTTACTTTTGGTATGAAGGCAGCAGATGTAATTGCCAAACTCGGCAAACCCGACAAGATATACGAAGATGAAGAAGATGAGAACGAGTTAATTTACCAGTATAATAAAAGCAAAATAAAATTTACTTTCTATCAGGACCAGGATGGGAAACTGGGTTATATCACTTGCTCGAACCCTAAGCTCACTTACCAGGGAAAATCCGTCATACAAGCTCCTGTTGAGGTAGTAATAAAAGAGGTGTTTGGAAATATCAAAGACTGGCAGGAAGAAGATTATAATTCCTTTACCACTTACATCAGTGAAAAACAATGGCTGGTTATAAATGCCGAATATGATGAAGTATCAGATGTAGAACTGGGTGTATCAGTTAAGAATGATGAGGAGTATGATTGGAGATAGTGCTTGCTGCCACATATATTATAATAAACTTTTGAAAGCCGGGTTACCCGGCTTTTTCATTTCTCCCTTGACTTCCATCAACAAATTGCCTTCTTCAGGTATTAGTTAATTTCGACTAATCTTTTTAGGTATCTTAGAATGATACGTTTATTGCTTGCATTTATGGATAATTGGTTGAAGGCTGACTCCAATTCAAACACGTTACCAATACGCATTCAGGTAGAACCTAACTACTTACGGGATAGACTATTTCTTTCATTACAATTAGGGAGCAAAAAAAATCCCCCGTTAAAGTCGAGGGAAACTTAATGTCTTCACAACGGGATAACCCTTATTGCGATTTGCTTCAATTCAAATATAATCAACAAAAATTACAATGAGCAAAAAAATTTTAGGTCTTGATCTTGGCACAACCTCTATTGGGTGGGCTTTTATAACCGAAGCTGAAAATACAAACGAAGCATCTACTATAAAAAGAGTAGGCGTAAGGGTTAATCCTCTTACTACTGATGAACAAACCGATTTTACAAAGGGGAAACCAGTATCAGTTAATGCCGACCGCACCTTGAAACGAAGTAACAGGCGGTCACTTCAGCGCTATAAGCAACGGAGGGCCAATTTAATCGATGCTCTATTAAAAAATAATATAATCGCCAAAGAAAATATATTGGCTGAGGATGGGAAACAAAGCACTCATAGCACTTATGCGTTGAGGGCTAAAGCTGCAAGTGAAAGAATCGACAAAGAAGCATTTGCAAAAGTTCTACTAATGATTAATAAGAAGCGGGGATACAAAAGCAGTCGCAAAGCAAAGAACGAAGAGGAAGGACAGGCTATTGATGGCATGGGTATAGCCAAAAGATTGTATGAAGAAAACCTCACTCCCGGTCAGTTATGTTATCAGCTTTTAAAAGAAGGCAAAAAACTCCTACCCGATTTTTATCGGTCAGATCTGTATGCAGAAATGGAAAAGGTCTGGAATTACCAGAAACAATATCATACCGATATATTAACCGATGAATTCAGAAAGGAAATTGAGGGAAAAGGGCAAAGAGCCACCGCTGCCAGTTTTTGGGGAAAGTTTAAGTTTAATACTGCTGAAATAAAGGGCACAAGGGATGAAAAAAAATTAAAAGCATATGAATGGCGCAGCATCGCAATTCATACCAGATTAAACAAAGAAGAGCTTGCATATGTAATCACGGAAATCAATAACAATATTAACAACTCAAGTGGCTATTTAGGCGCCATAAGTGATCGAAGCAAAGAATTATACTTCCATAATCAAACTGTTGGACAATACCTGTATAATCAATTACTACAAAATCCACATGCAAGGCTAAAAAATAAGGTTTTCTATCGTCAGGATTATATGGATGAGTTTGAAAAGATCTGGGAGAAGCAGGCAACATTTCACCCAGAATTGACGCCTGGGCTAAAAGAAGAGATAAGGGATGTTATTATTTTTTATCAACGGAAATTAAAGTCCCAAAAAGGTTTAGTAAGTTTTTGTGAATTTGAAAGTAAAAAAAAGGAAGAGCAAGTAAACGGGAAACTAGTAACAAAAACCATTGGTTATAAAGTCACGCCTAAATCATCCCCACTTTTCCAGGAGTTCAAAATATGGCAGAACCTGAACAATCTGCTCATCCAAAATAAGGAAACAAAAGAAATAGTTCCTTTTGACACAGCAACAAAACAGTTCCTATTTAATGAACTCAATATTAAAGGCAATCTTTCACAGGATAGAATACTGGGCATTTTAGGATATAATTCAAAGGAATGGGCACTCAACTTTTCGACCATCGAAGGCAACCGTACAAATCAGGCATTGTACGAAGCTTACCTGAATGTATTAGAATTGGAGGGATACGACATGAAAGAGCTATTAAAAATAAATGCCGATAAAGATGAAGTGAAACTTCAGGATCTGAATGTACCGGTATTCGATATAAAAAAAATTGTTCATGATATTTTTGAAGTATTAAAAATAAACACTGCTATACTGGAATTTAATGCGGAATTGGACGGTAAAGCTTTTGAGAAACAACCATCATATCAGTTATGGCATTTATTATATGCTTATGAAGGAGATAATTCGCTATCCGGAAATGATAAATTATACAATCTGCTACAAAGTAAATTCGGGTTTTCATTATCGCATGCCAAAATATTGGCAAATGTAACACTAACCGATGATTATGGCAGTTTGAGCGCAAAAGCCATTCGTAACATTTTTCCTTTTATCAAAGAGAACAAATACAGCGAAGCCTGCATGCTGGCCGGATATAATCATTCATCTTCGCTGACTAAAGAAGTAAATGAAAGCAGGACATTAAAAAACAAGCTTGAGTTATTACCCAAGAACAGTCTGCGAAACCCGGTAGTGGAAAAGATATTGAACCAGATGGTTAACGTCGTCAATGCCATCATTGACGATCCTGAACTTGGCCACCCAGATGAAATTCGAATAGAGTTGGCAAGAGAGCTTAAAAAGAACGCCAAAGAAAGAGCCGAGATGACCGCCGCCATTAATAAAGCAACCGCAGAACATGAGCAAATCAGATCCCTTCTCATGAAAGAAGATGGCATTAAAAATCCAACAAGGAATGATATTATCCGATATAAGCTCTACCAGGAATTGAAGAACAATGGTTACAAAACCCTGTATTCAAATACCTATATACCCCGCGAAAGACTATTTTCTAAAGATTTCGATATTGAACACATCATACCCAAAGCATTGCTGTTTGATGATAGTTTCAGTAACAAAACGATATGTGTACGCAAGGAAAATCTTGAAAAAAGAGACAGATGCGCCTATGAGTTTATTGGAGAAACCCAACTGGAAGAATACAGGTCAAGAGTCGATATGCTATACCAGATCAACCTGAAATCACCAGGCGAAGGGATCAATAAAGCAAAATATAAAAAACTGTTAATGAAAGCCGATGAAATCGGCAAAGGCTTTATTGAACGAGACCTGCGCGACAGCCAATACATTGCTAAGAAGGCGAGAGAACTGTTGTTGGAGATCTGCCATACGGTGGTTCCAACAACAGGTAGTATTACGGATCGCTTACGGGAAGACTGGGACCTCGTAAATGTTATGCAGGAATTGAATTTGGAAAAATACCGTGTTCTTGGTTTGACAGAAGTAGTTGAAAAAAAGGATGGTGGAACTAAAATAAGGATTGTAGACTGGAGTAAACGAAACGATCACCGGCATCATGCCATGGATGCCCTAACAGTAGCATTTACCAAATATAGTTTTATTCAGTACCTGAATAACCTGAATGCTAAAAAAGCGGAAGACAAGAAAGGGAAAGAAATATACGCTATTGAACAAAAGGAAACAGAATATAATACAAATAAGGATGGCAATAGAAAACGCAGATTTAAATCTCCCCTGCCCCATTTCAGAGAAGAAGCCAAAAAGCACCTGGAAAGCATATTGGTTTCCTGCAAAGCCAAAAATAAGGTAGTAACAAAAAACAAGAACCAGTATAAAAGTGGTTCAAAAGAAAAAAGCAAAATAGAACTCACTCCGCGTGGACAGTTACATAATGAAACAGTGTATGGAAAAATCAGGCAATACGCTACCTGGGAGGAAAAGATCAGTGCAAAATTTAATGAAACAATGATTCAACAAGTAGCGTCAGAAAAATATAAAAAGGCACTCTTACAGCGGCTAAAAGAAAACAACAATGATCCCAAAAAAGCATTTACAGGTAAAAATAGCCCCGACAAAAACCCTATTTATATTGATGAAACAAGGAATGAGCAGTTACCTCCAAAAATAAAGCTGGTAGAGCTGGAAGATAATTACACAAGCAGAAAGGAAATTACTCCTGATAATTTCAAAGACGAGAAAAGCATTGAAAAAGTAATAGATGCCAGAGTAAGAGATATTCTGAAGGAAAGACTGAAGGCTTTTAAGGGAAATGCCAAAGCAGCCTTTTCTAATCTGGATAAAAATCCAATCTGGCTAAATGAAAAAAAGGGCATTTCAATAAACAGGGTTACCATAAGTGGGATCAAAAACGCAGAAGCATTACATTATAAAAAAGATCATTTAGGGCAATTCATTCTCGATGTTAATAACAACAAAATACCGGTAGATTTTGTAAGTACCAGCAATAATCATCATGTTGCCATTTACAGGGATGAAACCTTAAATCTTCAGGAAAAAATAACACCCTTTTTTGAAGCAGTAGAAAGGTCAAGGCAAGGATTGTCTGTTATAGACAAAACATTCAACCAACACCTTGGCTGGAAATTTTTATTTACTATGAAGCAAAATGAATACTTCGTTTTTCCCGGAGAAGGGTTTGACCCGAAAGAAGTTGACTTAATGAACCCAGCAAATAATAAAATAATAAGTGCCCATTTATACAGGGTTCAAACTATCTCAATAGTTAAATATGGGAACAACACAATTCGGGATTTCAAATTCCGCCATCACCTGGAAACCTCTGTCGCTGATAAAAATGAGTTGAAAGACATTGCTTACAAACAAATAAAAAGTTTGGCACCATTGGAAAACATTGTCAAAGTCAGGATCAATCATATAGGGCAGGTCGTTAAAGTAGGTGAATATTAATAGAGTATATCAAATGAGTTGTCTAAGATCAAGAAATGTATTAGGTAGAAATAATACATTATTCATACTCGTTTTTGAATGAACAAATTCAATATTCATGATAAAGCGCACGCTTTATTTCGGCAATCCTGCCTATTTAAAAACGGCTAATGAACAGCTTGTTATTGAGATGCATGATAGTGGCGAAACAAAAACAGCCCCTATTGAAGATATTGGTTTATTGATACTCGATCACCAGCAAATAACTATTACACAATCATTATTAGCAAAATTGCTGGCAAATAATGCTACAGTGGTCACTTGTGATCATACTCATCATCCTACCGGAATGTTGCTTAATTTGGATGGTAACTGTTTACAAAGCTTAAAATACCAGGCTCAGGTAGAAGCATCATTACCCCTAAAAAAACAACTGTGGCAGCAAACAGTAACAGTAAAGATACAGAACCAGGCCTCATTGCTTGCGATACAGCGAGAAGAGAATAAATACCTGTTGAATCTGGCAATGGCTGTAAAAAGTGGAGATTCGGATAATTGTGAGGCCCAGGCGGCTGCATATTACTGGAAGCGTATTTTTCCTGATTTTCTCGAATTCCGCCGTGAAAGATACGGACCACCTCCTAACAATCTATTAAACTATGGGTATGCTATTTTAAGGGCAATAGTAGCTCGTAGCCTGGTAGCCTCAGGCCTCTTACCAACACTTGGAATCCACCATCGTAATCAATATAATGCGTATTGTCTGGCTGATGATATTATGGAACCTTACCGTCCCTATGTTGACCAGGTGGTTTGCCAGATCATCCGTGGTAATGGACGATTTCTCGATATGACACCCAATATGAAAAAGGCATTATTGAACATACCAGCTATGGACGTACAAATAGATGGGCAAAAAAGTCCGCTAATGAATGCAGTACAACGCACTACGGCCAGTTTAGCCAAATGTTTTGAAGGGAAATCCAGGAAATTAATATACCCGGAATTGGGATGAGCCTTAATCGGCTATATTTTTCTCCTATCACACCACCTGGAGGGGGTTTTGAACGTTTAAACGCCTATCGAATTATGTGGGTACTAGTCTTTTTCGATTTACCTACTGAAACCAAAAAGGACAGGAAGATATATGCCAAATTCCGAAAGGAAATCATGACTTATGGTTTCCAGATGTTCCAGTTTAGCATTTATTTACGGCATTGCAGTAGTCGGGAAAATGCTAATGTACATATTGAAAGGGTTAAAAAAATTCTGCCATCCAAAGGCCATGTGGGTATAATGTGTGTGACAGACAAACAGTTCGGCATGATGGAGATATTCCGTGGTCACGATCAAATAAAAACCCCTGAAACTGTACAGCAGTTGGAGCTTTTTTAAAAACCAGGCGCCCAGGATCAAAAAAAGCCCTACCCAAACCAGTTTTTTAATTCTATAAAACGGCTTAAAAGCACAACAGGACTGGTTTTCAGCCAATCCTGTTGTGTCAGCACTAAGCTACTGAATAAATTGAAAGCAAATCACAACTCAGGAATTAATACAAAAACTATCCAATGAGTTGTGTCAGCACTAAGCTACTGAATAAATTGAAAGCAAATCACAACTCACACTGCTATTATTATTTGTTACCACAAGTTGTGTCAGCACTAAGCTACTGAATAAATTGAAAGCAAATCACAACAAATGGACCGAGGCTCGAATAAAGCAACTAGTTGTGTCAGCACTAAGCTACTGAATAAATTGAAAGCAAATCACAACGGAGCGACGAAAATTAATGATAGTACTATCGTTGTGTCAGCACTAAGCTACTGAATAAATTGAAAGCAAATCACAACAACCAGACAATTACTATTCGTTCCACTGCTGTTGTGTCAGCACTAAGCTACTGAATAAATTGAAAGCAAATCACAACTTCAAGGATGGCGATGTGAAAGACGTTAGTGTTGTGTCAGCACTAAGCTACTGAATAAATTGAAAGCAAATCACAACAAAGACTGACAAAGGCGAATAATGCTTATTGTTGTGTCAGCACTAAGCTACTGAATAAATTGAAAGCAAATCACAACGCACAGGAAACTCTGTAGTTGTATTAGGGGTTGTGTCAGCACTAAGCTACTGAATAAATTGAAAGCAAATCACAACTCAAAAGAAAAAGGGGTGGAAATTTGTGCTGTTGTGTCAGCACTAAGCTACTGAATAAATTGAAAGCAAATCACAACAAATGGGGCTTGTTTACTATTGTCTGGGAAGTTGTGTCAGCACTAAGCTACTGAATAAATTGAAAGCAAATCACAACATCGGAAGAATACGCCGCCCTACGCGCCAGTTGTGTCAGCACTAAGCTACTGAATAAATTGAAAGCAAATCACAACTGGTCATCATCTTTATTGGGATTTCAATCAGTTGTGTCAGCACTAAGCTACTGAATAAATTGAAAGCAAATCACAACACACCGTTCTTTTTCGTAACAAGATTGGCGGTTGTGTCAGCACTAAGCTACTGAATAAATTGAAAGCAAATCACAACCCCTGAATACAACGGTACAGTACGCTTTCAGTTGTGTCAGCACTAAGCTACTGAATAAATTGAAAGCAAATCACAACTTCGATATCAATTTTAAAGTACAGCTGGTCAGTTGTGTCAGCACTAAGCTACTGAATAAATTGAAAGCAAATCACAACTGGTTTATTTTGAAATATTCAGTTTATTTTGTTGTGTCAGCACTAAGCTACTGAATAAATTGAAAGCAAATCACAACACCTGCAGATCGAGGTTGCCGAGGATAATGGTTGTGTCAGCACTAAGCTACTGAATAAATTGAAAGCAAATCACAACGTCATTGCCCGGCTGGCGGCCCTGGCAAAAGTTGTGTCAGCACTAAGCTACTGAATAAATTGAAAGCAAATCACAACTGTAAAGTTAATCAGGTTCAGTAAAATTTGGTTGTGTCAGCACTAAGCTACTGAATAAATTGAAAGCAAATCACAACTTAATTTACTATACGATCCTTCGTTAAATGTTGTGTCAGCACTAAGCTACTGAATAAATTGAAAGCAAATCACAACAATCAAAAGATAAATACCGCCCCAAAGACGGTTGTGTCAGCACTAAGCTACTGAATAAATTGAAAGCAAATCACAACTCCCATTGAATGTGAAAGATGCCCTAAAGGGTTGTGTCAGCACTAAGCTACTGAATAAATTGAAAGCAAATCACAACAAAGGAAAACCAGCAGGCAAGACTATGAAGGTTGTGTCAGCACTAAGCTACTGAATAAATTGAAAGCAAATCACAACACATGCAATTAGGGCTAGTGCTTGGAATAAGTTGTGTCAGCACTAAGCTACTGAATAAATTGAAAGCAAATCACAACAGGGGGCGATCGCACTTGCAGTTATAGGGAGTTGTGTCAGCACTAAGCTACTGAATAAATTGAAAGCAAATCACAACAACAACTTAAAAGGTTACACACTAGACAACGTTGTGTCAGCACTAAGCTACTGAATAAATTGAAAGCAAATCACAACTCCTAACTGAAGCGCAAACTGCCAACGTACGTTGTGTCAGCACTAAGCTACTGAATAAATTGAAAGCAAATCACAACTTGGTGTGGCACGGATCATGGCTTACGTAGGTTGTGTCAGCACTAAGCTACTGAATAAATTGAAAGCAAATCACAACCCATCAGGTCGGAGTCATCCCAAATCCATTGTTGTGTCAGCACTAAGCTACTGAATAAATTGAAAGCAAATCACAACTATATGAATCTGACTGAACTGGCATTAAAAGTTGTGTCAGCACTAAGCTACTGAATAAATTGAAAGCAAATCACAACCAATACGTTCGCAGACTCCATCCGCAAAGAGTTGTGTCAGCACTAAGCTACTGAATAAATTGAAAGCAAATCACAACTTCGGCAACTGTGCTTGCCAGAATGGAGTTGTGTCAGCACTAAGCTACTGAATAAATTGAAAGCAAATCACAACTTGTCTTTGTTATTGTCAAATAGTCAAAAGGTTGTGTCAGCACTAAGCTACTGAATAAATTGAAAGCAAATCACAACCTAATACCATGAACCAGACACTTTGTTATCGTTGTGTCAGCACTAAGCTACTGAATAAATTGAAAGCAAATCACAACTCCTTTTCCGCAAGTAAGATCGGCGATTTGTTGTGTCAGCACTAAGCTACTGAATAAATTGAAAGCAAATCACAACTGATTATAAAGGATATAGGAAATTCCAAACGTTGTGTCAGCACTAAGCTACTGAATAAATTGAAAGCAAATCACAACACACCAACACTAATCAACGACATAATGATTGTTGTGTCAGCACTAAGCTACTGAATAAATTGAAAGCAAATCACAACTAGCCCGCGCCGTAAAGAATAAAATATGTTGTGTCAGCACTAAGCTACTGAATAAATTGAAAGCAAATCACAACCGATGACGAAAAAGTAATGACAATAGCAGTGTTGTGTCAGCACTAAGCTACTGAATAAATTGAAAGCAAATCACAACCGGTTGGCCGTAAAGTAACCAATTCGTTTTGCTGTATCAGCACTAAGCTACTGAACACGCATTATACTATAAGGCTACTGCAAAAAGTATTTTCTCTTAAATCAAAGAAAGAAGTTAGAGAAGAAAAAGCACAAAAAAGGGCCATAAGAAATGACCCTTTTAAATTCTTAACCTGCAAGCTTAATTAACCTATAGTTAAACAGCGGCATAGCAGGGATACATGGCAAAGATACTTACTCAAACAACAATTCAGAAACAAATTACAACTGGAATCGATAGATTATGCAGTACGATTGATCATATAAGAACAAATAAATCAAAACAACTATCACAATTCACCACACCAACTTTGCTCCCCCCTTGACCTCCATCAACAAATCCCACACCTCGCCTTTACAATCCCTTGTAACCCACCAACAGCCCACCGAACTTGTCCTTCGTCAATAGGCGGGTTGGCAAATGTTTTTTATTATTGCCTCCTTAATTCAACCCTTTATGAAACGAATGCTTGCTATTTCCGCCCTCGTGGCCATTACTACCATTGGTACTGCTTTTACCGGTTACTCTTACAGCAATAACAAACATCATGAAACCTGCAAAGGGTCCAGGTATTGTACTGCCTGCAAAAACTGCACGCGGTGTGCGCATTGTGCCAAGCGGGGCGGCTCCTGTGGCGTTTGTAAGTAAAAGTTATTAAAACAAAAAGAGTCCGCCGTGGCGGACTCTTACCTTTCTAATATATACCTATAAAACCACAAGCTTTTGCATCAGCTTTTCGCTGGTTCCTTTATCGGTTGCAACAAGAATATATACGCCTGTTCGCAGTCCGGTTATTACCATATTATCATTATGATAATCATTCCACTGTTTTAATATTTTTCCACTCAGGTCGGTGATAATAATGTTGCGTACAGCATTGCTGCCGAACAATACATTCATATTGCCTGACTGGGCGGGATTGGGATATACCGTCATCCTTGCGTTATCCTGCATACCGCGTACGCCTTTTATTGGTGATACGGTACGGGTACCGTTTTTATCTATCTGCGTCAGGCGGTAAAAAGTATTGCCTGTGGCAGTATTCGTTTCCTTATATTGATAGTTGATGGGCATGGCGCTGTTGCCGCCTGGCGCTTTAGTGGCTACAAAACCTACTGTTTCAAAAACACCATTGCCATTGCTTCGCTGTATGTCGAACCCGGTATTATCGCTTTCAATGTTGGTGGTCCAGGTAAGGGTTACAGTTGACCCATTGCGGCTGCCGTTGAAATCTACCAGCGTTACGGGAAGTGAACCTGCCGGCGGCCAGTTAATGGTCACGGTAGCACTATCCGTCATGTTATCGGCGGTGGTGACAAAATTATCATCCGGACCATCATCTGTTAACTGATACGTAAAAGTTAACTGGGTAATGGAGGTTGCGCCGCGGGTAACCGAAAAAGTCCCATTGCTGTTTACGATAACAGTACCGCCAAAGGCGGGTTGTGTTAATACTTTCCATTGTAAATGGGCATAGGTATCGTTCTGATCATTGTCTGTACCGGTGGAATCTACGGTAAATCCACCGGGATAATTTAAGTTAGAACCATATAAAGCCCCACTGAACGAAAGTTCTGATTGACTCACCCGATTAAAGACATCATTCAGCGATATGGGCGCACAGTTCGTTCCTCCACAGATCAGCGTTACCCCGCTGATGATAAAATTATCCAAAATATACTTGGTGTTGTTTTGCTGGCCATCTGCATGAAACGAAATAAACACCTTGAAATTAGTAGCTGTTACTGCTGCCGGGAATGAAAATGTAAAACAGGTAGTTCCACCGTTTGTAGGTAATACGTAATTGTTCTGCCGGGCATAAATATTACTCGCTACCTCCGCATCTTTTGAAGTTGTAACGGATGATTTTACAAACAGGATATCTGCGTAGGTAGTTGTTGGAAATGGCTTTGTACCAGTATTTCCGTTTGCATCCATGGCCCAGATGTCGAAACAAACTTTTACTGTATTGGAGGTTTTGTTTACAACGGGCGTACCAATGTTAGCGGGGTTATTACCGCCAACACCAGGCGTTTGCACAACATCGTTACCGTTAATGTTACTAAAACCTGCACCCGATGATAACGTCCAGCCTGTGGGGTTAGGAGTAAAATCCTCCACTAATTGAGCATGGGCAGCAGCTGTTGCTGCAATAAAAAATACAAATAGTAAATACCGCTTCATAAAAATACGTTTTGTGGTTAGGGAATATTAGAGGGTGGTTCACCGCGGTATATTGGCTTTATCTATTTTTAAAGGGTATAGAGCAATAGTATCCTGTACCCCGGTTTAGCGGAGTAAATAATTTTTGTATAATGTGTTACTGATTAATGTGGTTGTGAAGCTGTGTTAACGACAATAGCCGGCGGGGATATGCGCCCGGGGTGTGGAGGCATAACTTTCCTTTTACGGTAATAGAGGTTAATACAGCATTCAGAGAATAACTGGAAATACATTTACCTGGGGAACAATCAATTTTTTGACGTGCGTGAGGTTTTACGAAAGATTGGATATGATACTAATCGTATGAATCAAAAGTAATACGTGATCATCATATTTGCAATAGAAAAAATACTTAATTGATTTAAAACAAGTCAATGATAAATAAATATAAAACCAAACGCCTTCCCCCGGCCAGTACCAGCGGGGAAGGCGTTGATTGTAATTAATGGTAAAGGGCTATCTGTTAATCAATATCTTGGAAACAGTTTGCGTGTTGGTTTTCCGGTCAATTACCCGCATCATATACATTCCGGGTTGCAACCCGGTAATGGTAATGTTATCGTCACTATAATTGTTCCAGCGTTTCAACAGCTTACCGCCCAGATCTGCGATGGTAATATCACGTACCGACGAACTGCCGAATAATACATTTACCGCAATACCCGGATTTGGATAAATGAGCATCTTCTTCAGGTCTTCCAACCCACGTATAGCCAGCGAAGGCAGGATGATCTTTGTGCCATCCTGGTTCACCTGTACCAGCCGGTACCAGC
>Ga0209646_1000650_pt1 | contig 12970 bp, 15 predicted proteins | sample AraplaL_Col_mTSA_FD_184259 | JGI IMG/M metagenome (GOLD analysis project Ga0209646, IMG submission 184259) | Arabidopsis root microbial communities from the University of North Carolina, USA - plate scrape CL_Col_mTSA (SPAdes) (version 2) | ecosystem: Host-associated > Plants > Roots >...
CCCACGAAGCCCGCCCGGTGGCCCTGACAGAACTGGAAAATGCATTCCGCCACAATACCATTACTGAAGCATTTGGCGCCGGTACAGCTGCTGTAGTAGCGCCCATTGCCACTATTCACTTAAATGGCATTGACCACCATTTACCGGCTTATAACGACAATTCCATCATGTTCAGGTTAAAGAACAAGCTGGAAGCGATCCGTAAATGCCAGGAAGAAGACAAACACGGCTGGAACTTCCTGTTTTAGCCCCCTATATTACTTTATAATAAAAGGACCGGTTCGCCCCCAGGTGGATCGGTCCTTTTTTTATCTTTGGTAACAACTTATAACTTTTCAACATGCCTAAAACCATTATTATAACAGGCGCTAACGGCAACCTGGGTACTGCTGTAGTAAAAAAATTCCTCGACCAGGACTATAAAGTGATTGCGGTTGACCATTCTGGTAACCACCTGGGGTTTGCAGACAGGCATCCCAATTTTGAACTGCATGGCATTGACCTTACCGATGAAGCAGAATGTAAAACGTTTGTAAACGAAGCCATAGGCCTGTACGGCAATATCGACTGCTGTGTACTACTGGCCGGCGGCTTTGAAATGGGCGGCATTGACACTACCGACACGGCCCAGTTACGAAAAATGTTCACCCTTAATTTTGAAACGGCGTATCATTTGGCAAGGCCCTTATTTCAGCATATGATGCAAAACGGGTATGGCCGGCTGGTATTTACCGGTGCGCGCCCGGGGTTAAAACTCGATGAAGGCACTAACAAAATTGCCTATGCGTTAAGCAAATCGCTGCTGTTTAACCTGGCCGACATTTTAAACAAAGAAGCCAAAGGGAAGAATGTTACGGTATCGGTAATAGCGCCCAGCACCATCGATACAAAGCCCAATCGCGATAGTATGCCAGATGCCAAATTCGACAATTGGGTAAAACCCGAAGCCATTGCCGATGTGCTGGCCTTTATTTGTTCTGATAGCGGAAATGTATTGCGGGAGAGTGTTTACAAAGTTTACAACAACGCATAAAAAAAAGAAGAGTCCGCCGCAGCGGACTCTTCTTTTTTATCTATAACCCTGAGTACTTAACAAAGCTTTCAATCCTCCCGGCTTAACCGGGGGGAATGTACGAATTTAAACACACAGGATCATATACATCATATAACACAATTCCAATTCAATCATCTGCCTTTTTGTTCGTCTGTTCATAGGTTATACTTCAAGCACACTGTTCCAACCTGTAACGCCATCAGGCTCACGAAACTGATTCTCTATATCCTCGGCCCACATTCTTTCATCGATAAAAAATTTGTAATGATACTTTCCGCGCGGTAACATAGGTATTTCTATACTCCAAAACCCATTGTTGGTGGGACGTAGGGTTAACTGGTCGTGAGCCCAGTTGTTAAAATCACCTGCGAGTGCAATTCTGTTTGCACAGGCGTTCTTGATGTGAAACTCAATACACTTCTTCCTCTTGTTTACGTAAGGGGATTGATGGTGTTTCATGGAGCCCTCCTTCATTTTAGGTGCCTAAAAAAAATGGTTAATACTTACTAACTATTACGGATATCGTACAGCTTCAAAGGGTAACGACACTAGGCATCAAAAGAATAAAGATGATCTGATTTCCAGGCAGATTGTTCAAGTAAAGGCTAAGATATTGTTTAAGGATCTGATCCGGCCTGTCACAAAAGGTACGATGTTTTGAAAAACTATAAAAGGAATTGTTCTATTATTTTTCTGTGACCATATCTATTGTGAGGCCATACAAACATCCATACAAAAACATTTCCCACCTATGACTTCAATCATATGCATGCATAATGCTAAACCGATTAAAGCGTACTTATCTTATTACTATTTCTTTAATGTTACATCAATGAAAATCCTATGCCTGATGTGTACTTATTTAATAGACACCAGTTTACCTGAGGTCAGCTGTTGCTTTTCGGAATAGTTATGTAGTAAACTGTCGAGGTCGTGCTTCAGGGAGTTGATGTCTTTTTGCAGCTGCAGGTTTACTGATAATACAGAATCGTTTTGCAATAACAATTTACTATTGAATTCATTCAGTTGTTTATTCTTTTGTTGCAGCACAAAAGCAACCAGGCCCAATACAATGGCACCGGCTACCACGCTTCGTAAAATAAAAACTGATAAATTCAACTTCATTTAAATATTAGAAACACCAAATATGCCTTATTATGGTTAAACGATAATTAAACAGGAATTAAAATGCAATTAAACAAGCATTAACAATAGTTAACGTAAGTGTTTAACCTGATGCGCTGGGTGTTATAGCTCAGGCTTTTGCGGCAAATGCTTTTACTGAAGGCAACGTAATGGTGAAGGTGGTTCCCGTTTCCTTTGATGAATGAACTTTAATAGTGCCCTTATGCATGTTAATAATGCGTTGGGCCAATGGCAGGCCTAACCCAAAGCCCCTGATAGGCGAAGCCGTGGCGCTGCGGTAAAACGGTTGAAAGATATGTTCTGATTCTGCCTCGGTAATTGGATCACCGTAATTTTTGAAGGTTACAATTACGTTGTCGTTCTCAAACAGCAGGTTTATCATTACCTCGTGGTCGTACGAAAACTTACAACCATTGTCGGCAATATTACGTAGTGAACTATACAACAGGTCGCCGTTCCCAAAAACCAGGAAGGCTTTTTCATCATCGGGAAAATCGCCAAACTCCAACAGTACTTTATACGCTTCACCGTTCTTCTTCACATCGGCGGTCACTTTCAGCAGTACTTCATCTATGCGAACTTCGCTTAATTCAATACCGCCTTCGGTACCGGTTTTGGCTATCTCCAACAGGCTTTTGGTAAGCTGTTGCATTTGTTGTACGTCTTCATGAACCGAAGTTATCACCTGCTTGTATTCTTCATCGCTTCTTTTCTTTTGCAGGGTTACTTCAAGCTGGCTGAGTATAGAGGTAAGCGGGGTAGATAGTTCGTGCGAGGCATTGGAAATAAAACGCCGCTGTACCAGGAAGTACTCTTGCAACCTGTCGAGCAATTCATTAAAGGTATTGGCCAGTTGGTTTAGTTCATCCTGCGTACTGCCTGCCTGTATGTGATGCGAGAGGTTTTGCGAAGTAATATGCTTTACATCGTGAATGATCTGTTTAACGGGTTTTACCAGCTGCACCGAAAATGCATACCCTACTACCAGCGCAATGGCAATGCCAATGAACAAACAGGTAAGCAAAATGTCGCGCAGGTCTTTTAACCGTTGCCAGCCATCCACATCATACGCGGCCACCACTACCACTATGCGGCTTCGTTTATCGGTATAATGAAAGGCCAGCGCATCGCGTTTGTTTACAGAATAATATACATCGTGATTTACCCGGGCTAGTTTCAGCATTTCTTTATCGGGTAAAATAGAATCGATATTGGGCGCATTAAACCGGTATACGGGCCTGTCGAGGTAGTCGAAGATCACTACACTCTTTTGGGTAAGCGTAAAGGCTGAGGCCGAATCAATGTGGTACAGAAAGGCGCGGCTGCTGTCGCTATCACCCAGATAAGAGAACAGCTGGCCATCGTTATTGGCCCTTCCTTTTAACCGTTTTTTAAATGCTTCGATCCGCTGCAGGGAGGTAAAATAATGCACGGAAATACTCAATACCAACAGTATTATAGTAACGAGTAAGGCAAATAACGCGGTTATTTTAAATTTGATCTTCAATCTACGGGTTTTCTTTCAGTATATAGCCCATGCCTACCTGCGTATGAATAAGCCGGGTCTCAAAATCCTTATCCAGCTTTTTACGCAGGAAGTTTACATACACATCAATTACATTGGTCTTGGTATCAAAGTCAATATCCCATACGTTCAGGGCTATGTCGGCACGGGACACCACCCGGTTCTTGTTTCGTATCAGGTATTCGAGCAATTGAAATTCCTTGGCAGTAAGTGAAATGGGTTTATCGGCCCGGGTAACTTCCTTACTGTCGAGGTTCATGGTTAAATCGGCCACCTTTAAAATATTGCCTGTTGGGATATTGTGATAGATCCTTTTTAGCAGGGCCCTGATGCGCACCAGCAGCTCTTTAAAATCGAATGGCTTTACAATATAGTCATCGGCGCCGGCATCAAAACCCTCTATCTTATCGGCGGTGGTATTGAGGGCCGTTAACATCACCACCGGAATGCGTTCGCTATGACGGCGGATCTCCTTACACAACTCATACCCGTTTATACCGGGCAGGTTAATATCCAGGATAATGAGGTCGAACGGATAGGTCTCGAACAATTTCTTTCCAATAAGGCCATCATAAGCCACTTCTACATGATAGCCCTGTTCGCTAAGTCCTTTCTTTAATGACTCTGCTATCTTTTTTTCATCCTCAACCAGTAATATTTTTATCTCTTCCATAGCTAAAAATTCATGGACGCAAAATTCACAAATAATAAACTTACCGGGTATGCCTGCTCAATTTAAGGAATTAAAAGTAAATTAAAATTGAATACAGCTGTAAGCTTTAAGCCGCAAGCCGCAAGCAAATACAGGGCTGAAAGCCTAAAGGTTAAAGCTGAAAGCAAGGCAGAGGGGCGACCCTTCCTACGTCCAACTTCTTACCTCTTACTTCCTACTTCCTTTATCAACCCTATCAACCTAATCAACTCTGTCAACTTCCTGGTTAACTGGTCAACTTCGCCCTTTATCAACTGTATCAACTCTATTAACTCTATCAACCATTCCTGTCAACATGTTAACATGTAAACCTGTCAACTTGTTAACTGATCAACTCCCCATCAACCCCAGCCAATCAATCATGCGCGTAGTAAACCCATACTCATTATCGAACCAGGCAATCAGCTTCACATGATTGCCTATAACCGAAGTAAGGGTACCATCTATCACGCAGGAATGGGTATTCCCTTTAATATCCAGCGACACCAGGGGGTCTTCGGTATACTCTATAATTCCTTTATAATCGTTTTTGGCGGCTATTGAAAACAGCTTGTTTATTTCTTCGCGGGTAGTTTCGGCCTGCAGCTGAATGGTAAAATCGGCCAGGGCGCCATTGGCTACGGGCACCCGGGTTGAAACCGATGCGATCTTCCCTTTCATAGTGGGTAATAAGCGCTCAAGCGATTGTTGCAGGTCAATTTCTACGGGAATAATGGATTCGGCAGCAGCCCGGCCCCGCCTGAACTGTTTGTGCGGGGCATCTACCAGCTCCTGCCGAGAGGTATAGGAATGTAAAATATTACACTGTACCGATTTAATACCGATGGCATTCAGGATGTACAAAATATGGGTACTGCAGTTGGTCATGCAGCCACCGGGCGAAACAATCGTTTCTTCTTTGGTAAGGGCATGCTGGTTAAAGCCATACACCAGCAGGGGAATATCGGTTGACCCTGTAGTTGACAACAACACTTTGCCGGCGCCGGCCTTTATATGCTGTTCGGCGGCAGCACGGCTGCTGAACAGCCCTGAGCATTCCAGCACCACATCTATAGCCAGGTCTTTCCAGGGCAGCATATAGGGGTGTTGTTGCTGATACGCTTTTACGGCTTTGCCGTTCACTTCCAGGGTTCCGGGTGTATGGGTAATACTGCCGGCGAAGGTGCCGTATACGGAATCATACTTTAACAGGTAAGCCAGGTTATCGGTATCCATAATATCGTTTACCGCAACCAGTTCAACCTCCTGGCTATCGATCAGGCGTCTGAACAAAAGGCGGCCAATACGGCCCATACCGTTGATTGCAATTCTCATCATATAGTTTCAAAAATGAGTTGCAAATATAAATCAATAACCAATTGGCAATTGGCAATGGGCAATAGGCAAAAAGGGGAAGCTACTAACTAAAGTACTTATCCAGATCGCGCAGGGAAATGGGTTTTTCCCAGATCCGGGTTACCGGCAGGTCGTCTTTGATCTGTGGGGGGTTGAAGGCGCTTAACAGGTGCAGCTTATATTGGGATGATGTTTAATAATGATCTCCGCTTTTTCCCAGCCCAGCCCATCGGGCAGGTTATTATCAAGAAATAATATATCTGGCATAAACTGGTCAACCTGGCTAAGCCCTTCAGTGAGCGTATAGGCAGTATGTACATCGCAGTTTTTACGGCTAAGGTAGGCCTTGATTAAAAGGCACAGATCCTTCTCATCGTCAATAATTAAAACCTTAAGGCGCTCCTTTGTCATGTTTTTAGAAGCTGAATTTTTATATACCCCTGGGGAAATTCTTTCCCATTGATGAAAAATATAAAAAAATCAGGAATCTTTTGTCAGTGGTATAATTTTTTCCTCAAATTCCTGAAACGTAAATGTATGACATCTAACACAAAAATCATTCTAGGCATGCTGGCTGCCGCAGCGGCAGGCGCCGCCATTGGCATTTTACTGGCCCCCGAAAAAGGAAGTGAGTTAAGAAGAAAGATCAAAGACGGCATAGATGAAGTAATGGAAGATGTGTCTGAACTGTTGGCCCTTGGCAAGGATGAAATGAAAAATATGTATAAAGGCGCACCCGAACCGGAACACGAAATGGAGAGCTAACACAAGCTGGTTGAATTGATTGTATAGCATATTTAATGTAGACCGGAGTCAAAATAACACCTATGGAAGAATTACACACCAAAACAGGCCGGCTGGCTAACAACGTACAAGATATTGCTCAAACTTATTATGATTTAGCCCGTATAAATATTGCACAGGCCGGGGCCAAAGCCCTGGCCCGTGCCATTACTTTCTTTTTGGTGGCCGGGCTGGTGCTATGTGTATTACTGTTAGCAGGCATTGGTTTTTCCCTGTATTTGGGTAAATTGCTGTACAATACAGCAGTGGGTTATTTTATTGTGGCGGCTTTTTATCTGTTTATTGTATTGCTACTGTACCTGCTGCGCAAAAAGATAGTATTCCCATTTTTCAGAGACTTTATAGTTAGAAGAATTTATGATAAATCAGATAACGAATTATAAGGAACTGCTGCAGGAGAAAGCCAGGTTACATGCATTACTGGCCGAGCAGGAATTGCAGATCAAAAACGACTGGCTTGAAATTAAAGAAGACCTGCGGCCTTATGCTCATGCAGCTACTACTATTCGCAATTTTTTAACCCGCAAAGCTACTGTTTCGGCTTTGCAGCTGGGGGTTAATATATTTGCCGACGGATTTGTTAAAAAGGTATTACTGGGCAATATGGGCTGGTTTACCCGCACAATAGTGCCTTTCTTTATAAAGAATTATGCATCGCACCTTACCGATGAGCCATCGAAGATCATGCACAAGATCAAAAACCTGTTCAAAAAGAAGAACAGGAAAAAAGAAGATCAGGAAACGGGGATCGATGCGGTTTGAAACCAATAGCTGCGAATGTTCTCAACAACCTTTAACAAGGCATCAAAGCTTATAGGCTTTACTACATAACTGTTTGCGCCCAGTTCGTAACAGCGCTTTATTTCAATTTCATTTTTGGTAGTAGTAAAAACAATGACCGGTATTTTCTTAAATACCGGGTGCGATTTTAATTCCTTCAACACTTCGCGCCCATCTTTTTTGGGCATATTTAAATCGAGCAGAATAAAACCCGGCAGGGCTTTCTCATCTGAATTGTGGGTGTAGTTGCTGTTCAGGTAATTCAACACTTCAATACCATTCTCTACAAAGTCTATTTTTTCCGGATAACCTATTTCCGAAAAGGCGGTTTGCAGCAGGTACCTGTCGTCGGCATCGTCTTCTGCAATGAGTATCGGTTGGTTATTCATAAATCCGTCCCTCTGTTTATATCCTTTCAAAAGTAAGTATTTGTTAAAAGCGATAACCTTAAAATTTCCTTAAGAAGACATTTTGTATAAAACAAAAAGTCCGGAAGAAGATACAATTGTCTTGTAACATCTTCCGGACTTAACTATCCCTGATTTATCATTACTATTTTCCCCGTTAGTCAACTCTGCGAAAGCCACCAGCAATGATTGAGATCAGGAACAATACGATAAATATGAAAAACAGCACTTTGGCTATGGAAGCAGCGCCTGCAGCTATTCCGGTAAAACCAAAAAGAGCCGCGATTAATGCTACCACCAGAAATATGATCGTCCAACGTAACATAGTGATAGATTTTAGGTGAAAAAATATATTTAACTATAGGTTAACCGGTTATACTATTGTTGCATCTTAACTTACAACCACACCGGCAATTACATTGTATAATTTGTAAAAATCATACCGCCGGCCCCGCATATATACCTGTTCATAGTGATCGAGTGGCTTCATGCCCCTGTTCAGGTAAAAAATTACAGTCGTGTAGACATCCTTCTACATTATTATTTCAATTTCCAATATGATGCTTGCAGGCACGCGCTTTACAATAATACCTGTAGAGCTGCGTCTTTGGTAGTCGTTGTAAAATGAACAATTAATAGTGACTTGCGTTATTAGTAATATTTAAATCACAGGTTATGAAGAACAGCTATTTAATGCACATAGACGAACAAACTACACAGGGGATTCCGCTTGAAGATATCAGCTTCTTGTCATCATTTAAGGCAAACCTGTTGGAAGAACTGCTGGAAGACATTGCAGTAGTAGAAGTAACATTATCAAACCCGGGCGGTAACGAAGTGGCTGCACTGATAAAGATCGGCGCACAGAATGGTGAGTTTACAGGATACAGCGTTGCCGTTCGCTGGGAAACAGCTATTGCCAAAGCTTTTGAAAGCATCCGGTACCATATTGATCTTATTGCTAACTCTCCGGTAAAGGAAAATATAAATTGAACAGAGCGCCCTTATCTGGCTGGGAAGTGGCCACCACATACCCGCTATGATTGGTCATAACCCGCTCTACAATAGCCAGTCCAATGCCCTTGCCCTCGTATTCTGCCGTGCTGTGCAATCGTTGAAATATCAAGAATATTTTCTGAGTGAATTCATTGCTGAAGCCTATACCATTATCCTGTACACTGATGCGAATGAATTGTTTTTTTAACAGTTTATTATCAATGTGCCTTAGCTCTTCGCCGGTTGTTTGCACGCATTGAATGGTAACTACCGGTGGAATGCCTGGTTTTGAGAACTTAATGGCATTGTCGATAAGCGCCCTGAACATCAGGTACAATTGTTTTTCGAACCCGGTTATTTGCGGCATTTGCCCTATGTGAATGGTAGCATTTTTTTGCTCAATGTCCTGCTTCAGGAACTCACATACCGATTGCAGTAATTTATCCGCATCCACTTTACTTAATGTTTCTCCGCCACGCACCAGGTTGGCAAAGTTCATCAGGTCTTCGATCAACCCCTGCATGCGCCGGGCAGAATAATCGATCCGCGACAGTATCATTTGTCCGTCTTCGTTTAACTGATCGCGGTACTTCCACAGCAGCCGGTCGCTGAAAGTTCTTATTCGCCGCAGTGGCTCCTGCAGATCGTGCGAGGTGGCAAAAGCGATCTGTTCCAGTTCTACGTTATACGCATTTACCTCCATCATTTTCTGCTCCAGCTGCTTTTGATACTCCGAGCGTTGCCGGTATTCTTTCAATATTACCAAAAAGGAAATAAAAATAATAGTGGCCGCAAACAGGAAGATGGCGGTGAAATAACGTGGCATTACCAGCTCGTACCTGTTTACCGAGTTGCGTTTAACCAGTTTGGTTTCTTCTGCCTGTATTTCTTTAAACACATCGCGCAGGCTGTCCATATTCACCTTGGTTTCCATGAGGCTTATGCGCGATCTCAGAAAAACACTGTGCTGAAAGTGATCGATGAGGTTATTCATCAGCAAGCCCGCTTTATTCAGCAATTGCTGCTGATGACTGTTGTCGGCGGTAAGGCGTTTTAAGGAATCATAACCAGGTTTAATATCATCGCGAATACGTAAATAAGGTTGTAAAAAAACACTGTCGTTGGTAAGCAGGTAACCGCGCTGCCCCGTTTCTGCCTCCTTGATAAAATTTTCCAGCTCACTTGTTTTCAGAATTACTTTGTAAGCATGTTCAATGCGCCTGTTCTGCGCATTTGATTGTACGTAGCTATTATACAACAGGTAAGAGAGCGATAAGGTGATAACAAGCGATAAAACGAACGCCGTTATAATAAAAAATAATCTCTTTTTCATAAGTATCAATTCTACAAATCGGGGATAAATTTCTACACCGTCCCCCACAGCACAAATACGAACTGCAACATAGTAAAAAAACGCATCAAGGACAACATCCTAAAAATCAATAATATAAAAAATAGTATTTCAATAACGATAAAATGGAAAGCATCTTGAAGATAATAAAGAAAAATGAACCCGTATGTTACAGCAGAACCTTGTGCAGAAGCAGGAAACCAAAATTTTACCGCAGCAGATACAATTACTGAATTTATTTCATCTAAATACACTGGAATTAGAACACAGGATTGAACAGGAACTGGAAGACAATCCCTTTTTAGAGAAGAAGGAAGAGGACGAGGATGCTACAGGCGACAAGAGCACCAAGGAACAGGTGCAGGATTTTCAGGACTGGGATGAGTACGGTTACGACGACATTCCCGACTATAAGATGGAATACAGCAATTACCTGCCCGACGAAGAAAAGACCTTCAGCCCCATGAAGGCGGCGACCGATTTTCGGGAGGACCTGAAAAAACAATATCGCCTTTGCTGCAACGATGCCGAAGAAACATTACTGGCCGATTACCTCATAGATTGCCTGAGTGATAACGGCCTGCTGGAAATACCACTGGATAAAGTAGCCGAAGAGTACTCGTTTGCCAATAAAACCTGGCTGGAAGGAGAAGATTTTGAGATGATCCTGAACAATGTTCAGAAGCTGGACCCCATTGGTATTGGCGCCCGCAGCATTTGCGAATGCCTGCTGTTGCAATTAAAAGCCATGAATGGCAAACGGCCCGATGTACAAAAAGCCATTTCCCTGCTGCAGGACCACTACCAGGACCTGCGCAACCGCAATATGGATAAGATCATGGAGTGCCTGCAACTGGAAGAAGATGAATTAAAGATCATTCTGGAGCTGGTAAGCTCACTGAAAATGAAGCCGGTTGCCGAAGTGCAGGAAGGCAGCACCCCCAACGCACACATTATTCCCGATTTTTTAATAGTACAGGAAGGCGATTACCTGGAAGTGTCGCTGTACAACCAGCGTTCTTCTTCGCTTTTTATAAGCCGGGAGTGGAAAGAAATTGTGGCCGACAGCCAGAAAGGTAAGAAAGACGCAGCTGCGGCACAATATTTAAAGAACAAGTATCAGTCGGCACAATGGTTTGTGAGCGCCATCAGACAGCGTGAAGGCACCATGTTGCGGATAATGAAAGCCATTGTGAATATGCAGTATGAGTATTTTCGCGAGGGGGATATAAAACTGCTTAAACCCATGATCCTTAAAAATATTGCCGATAAAACCGGCGTGGATATTTCAACCGTATCGCGTATTACCTGTAATAAGTACGTTGATACGCCTTTTGGCATGATATTGCTGAAAGACCTGTTTACCGAAGGCATCATCAATGAGAAGGGTGAAGCCATCAGCAACCGGGTTATTCAGGTAGCGATAGAAGACGCCATTGAAAAAGAAGACAAGAAGAACCCATACACCGATCAGCAGCTGGTAGCTATCTTAGCGCAAAAAGGATTCTCTATTGCGAGAAGAACGGTTGCTAAATACCGTGAAATTTTACAAATTCCGGTAGCACAAATGCGATCGATATGGGCTTAAGTCCTTCTGCTTTCCGCCAAAGGCGGACAGGCACACAAAGCAGGACAGGCATTGTTAAAAAATACTAAAATTTACACGCTTAAATCCGGTTATTCCTAAAACAATCCATCATAAACTCACAGTAAAAAAGTAAATTTGAAGATGCCTAAAATTCTTGTAATTGACGACGACAGGGATATTTGCCTGTTATTAAAACGCTTCCTTACCAAACATAACTACGAAGTGGCGGAAGTGTACGCCGGTAAAAAGGCATTGGAACTAATGAATTCATTCACGCCCGACCTGGTTTTATGCGACTTCAGGCTGGATGATATGGATGGCACTACTTTACTGGTAAAAATAAAAGAACAACTGCCCGAGGTTCCGGTTATCATTATGACCGGCTATAGCGATATAAAAGTAGCAGTAGAAGTAATGAAACTGGGGGCATACGACTATATCGGCAAACCATTGTTCCCCGATGAAATTCTGGTAACCATAAAAAAAGCATTGCAGCCGCAACCTGCTGTTACTACTCCCGCCACTACTACCACTGCCCAGGCAGCACCTGCCTATACCGCACCAACACTCAGTGCTGACGGCGATGGTACCGTTGAAAGGGAAAAGAAACAACAGGTAGTTGTTTCAGGCGATTATATTTTCGGGGACAGCGAACCTTTTAAAAAGATCTTAAAACAAATAGACCTGGTAGCACCTACCAATTACAGCATTATCATTTATGGCGAAAGCGGCAGTGGTAAAGAAGCCATTGCGCAGGAAATACATAAACGCAGCCGCCGTAAAGCAATGCCGTTTATTGCCATTGACTGCGGCGCCATGTCGAAAGAACTGGCCGGCAGTGAATTGTTCGGTCATGAAAAAGGGTCCTTCACCGGCGCCCTGAACCAGAAAATAGGTAGTCTTGAACTGGCCAATGGCGGTACTGTTTTCCTCGATGAAATTGGTAATCTCTCTTACGACATACAGGTTTCGTTATTACGCGTAGTGCAGGAAAGAAAAATGCGGCGTGTTGGCGGTACCAAAGATATTGACCTCGACATTCGTATTATTGTGGCCAGCAATGAAAAGCTGTGGGATATAGCCCGTAAAGGAAAGTTCCGGGAAGATTTGTACCACCGCTTTAATGAATTCAGCATTGTGGTGCCCCCATTGCGCGAACGCAAGGAAGATATTATGGTATTTGCCCGCCATTTCTTACAACAAACCAATAAGGAGCTGGAGAAAAATGTAAAAGGGTTTAGTAAGGAAGTAGAGGATATTTTTAAAAGCTAC
>Ga0209646_1000653_pt1 | contig 12922 bp, 10 predicted proteins | sample AraplaL_Col_mTSA_FD_184259 | JGI IMG/M metagenome (GOLD analysis project Ga0209646, IMG submission 184259) | Arabidopsis root microbial communities from the University of North Carolina, USA - plate scrape CL_Col_mTSA (SPAdes) (version 2) | ecosystem: Host-associated > Plants > Roots >...
GTTGCTGATGCGTATAGGCCCGGGATGCTTTTCCGCCTAATAACGATTCAAGGCCATCAGAGATCCTGAGCAGCCAGGTAGAGATCCGTTTGAACATGTAAAAGATCACTTCTACCAGAAAGGAGGCTTCATAGGCGGAGCGAAGGTTATTTTGCGAGGCCCGCACCTTGGGCAGTATTTCGCCAAAAAGTATGATGAGGGAAGAAATAATAACCAGTTTTATCCCATACCCTACCCACATGGATATATTGCCGGGTTTTATGATCAGCACCTGGTCAATAAAAAAATTGAGGAGGATGATAATGGCAATGTTCACCAGGGTATTGGAGATCATAAGGGAAGCCTGCAGGGCCCTGGGTTCTTCCAGCAGGGTGGCAATCCTTTTCCAGCCGGTGTCCTGCTTTGTTTTGAGCATATTAATATCCCGGTACGTAAGGGAAAAGAAAGCCATTTCAGCACCGGAAATAAAAAAAGATAGCAGTAAGAGCACCAGCACCGCGGCAGCCAGCAGAGTGGTAGCCTGTACGTTGGTCACCATCCACAGCAGCTTAAACACATACTCAAATCCAAAAATCAACAAAGGCTTATCCAAAACTTGGGGTTTTCATGAATAAAATTGATCTCATCAAGTCGAATTGCATCCCAGTCGTTAAATCCTTAATTAACAAAGTTAATCAGAAAGGGGTCGATTAAAAGCAATTTTATACTTCTTTAATCGGCCCCCTGCTGATTTTATTTTGAACTGCAAAAATAATAGGTTGGGTTAGAATGGCAAATCCTGGGATGGGGTATCGCCTATAGGTGGTATATCGGCACTGTTAAATCCCTCTATATTGTCGCTATGCGGCGTGGTAGTGCCATGTGAGCCATGTGTGGCATCGGCCCTTTTATCCAGCATTATCAGGTTGTCGCCTACAACTTCGGTTGCAAATTTTTTGTTGCCTTCCTTATCTTCCCAACTACGAGTACGGAGTCGACCCTCAATATACACCAGGCTTCCTTTGTGCAGGTACTTTTGCGCCAGTTCTGCCAGTCCTCTCCAAAGTACCACGGTATGCCATTCTGTTTGAGAAATGAGCTTGCCCGATCTGTCTTTAAATGTTTCGGTGGTAGCCAAAGGAAATTTTGCTACGGCAATATGTCCCTCAAGGTGCTGTGTATCCGGGTCCTTTCCTAAATTACCAATTAGCATTACCCTGTTTACTCCTCTCATAGATGGTAAGTTTGATGTTAATAATCGTCTGCGCCTTTTTATTCCTTTTTAAAGTTAAATTTTTTAATAGAAAAAAATAGAATTTTTTAGCCTGATTATGACCCGGATACCCATCTGTAGTGACTTTCACAAATAGTATAGTTTTTCCCATGCGTATTCACGGGTATATTATAGTGCCTGTAGGCTCATATGAACGATAATAAAGATTCCTAACGGCGTTAAAACAACTGGGCCGGGGATGCTGGCTCACCCAAAAACGTAGTTATGAACCGGGGAAAAGCATAATTAGCGAGTTGCTTCTTATCAATTAGTAAATAATTGCTCAAAGTGGGTAATGCTTCTTGTACCTTGATCTTTATAAACCGGCCATGAATGGTTTGATGGGTCAGTTGCTGGCGGTACATACGGCTGATGCTTTCCAGCTGATATTGTTGGCCATTGACCAGCTTCTTTAAAAACGGCAGTTTTGGGGTGATGTCGTCAATTGCTTTGGGCGATTCAAATAAAACAAACTCAAATAAGTTTTCCCATATATCCTTACCCGTTCTTTGTTTTATATACCACTTGCCTTTGTATTCTATGATAAAGTAATAGAGCCAACGTTCTTTACGAATGATGGCCTTTTGCTTAACTGGCAGCTGCGTTACTGTTTGTTGCTTAAACGCTTCACAGGCTTTGTTCTGCACACATTCACTGCACAATGGGTTTTGTGGTTTGCATACCACGGCGCCAAAATCCATGATAGCCTGGTTATAGGTGCCTGGCTCATCTGGCGGTAATAACGACTGGGCAAGGGTTTGAAATTCCTTCTTGCCTGCTGTTGTATCAATAGGCGTGGCAATACCAAAGTAACGTGCCAGTATGCGTTGTACGTTACCATCTACTACTGCATGGGGTGCATTATACGCAAATGAAGAAACGGCAGCAGCTGTATATGGACCAATACCTGGCAGGGCTTTTAATTCATCATATGTGGTGGGAAATTTTCCTTTATAATCACTGGCTATTTTACGGGCTGTAGCAATAAGATTTTTACAACGGCTATAATAACCGAGCCCTTCCCACATTTTAAAAACTTTTTCATCATTCGCATTTGCCAAATGAATTATTGTTGGAAATGCAGCAATGAATTTTTCATAATAGCTCCAGCCTTGTTCAACTCTTGTTTGCTGCAGTATTATTTCACTCAACCATATTTTATATGGGTCTTTCTCTCCTTTCCATGGCATTGCTCTATTATTACTGTTCTTATTCCATTGTAATAACCTACGCGTAAAATCAGGTTTCATTGTATTGCTCATTTTTCCCGAATCTGGTCGACCAACAGGCTATTTTTTTGCCCTTAATGGCAGTATGGAAGCGGGTTTTATCAAAACTGAAAAAAAATGCTAATACTTGTTTTGCAGCTATATTTTTTATAACTTCATGAAAATGAATAACTTTGAGAGAAAACCAGGCACAGAAATTGTTTAAAATTCATTTTCAATTGTTTATAGTTTTCTTGCAAATGTGAAAATTTACCGTTAATTTCATTAAAGAATTGATTTAGTGTAGATTGCCTTTGACATTTCCTATGAAAATTATTTTCTCAAAAAATAAAATTTGTAAACCCGTAAAAATTCATGCGACATGAGAAAGGCAGACCTCGTTAACCAAATATCGGAAAAAACAGGTATACCGAAGGTTGATGTGCTGGTTACGCTGGAGACCATGTTCAAGGAAGTAAAAGACACCTTGTCCCAGGGCGAGAACATCTACATTCGTGGATTTGGCAGCTTTATTACAAAGAAGAGAGCTGCTAAAATTGGCCGTAATATTAAAAAGAATATTGCGGTGCATATTCCCGAACATTTTATTCCTGCTTTCAAACCAGCCAAAGAATTTGTTGCAGAAGTTAAAAAACTGCAATCAGTAAAAGAAGATCAGCCAAACCCGGATGATGAGATGTAAATTTGTTGCTTAAATTGATTTGATTCTTGAAAAAGCAACAACTGATCCTGGTAGGCAGTGGAGTAGTACTCCTGTGTCTGATCTACTTTTTTGGCAAAACCATTCCCCCTAAAAAAAACCCTGGCGCTGTTGCAGCAGCGGCCGGTCCAAAAGAAATAAGTTTTAATACCATTCTGGAAGCATCCAAGAAGCAACTGACCCCTGCCCAGCAGGCACAGGTTGCGCAGTTGGAAACGGCAGTGGTACGCGGTGACGTAAAGGAACAGCAGGAAAAAGTGTACAAACAGCTGGCGGGCTTCTGGAAAGATACGGCGCATTTGCTCCTTCCCTACGGTTATTATACTGCAGAAGCCGCTAAATTGGAAAATTCTCAAAAAAGTCTCACCTTTGCTGCCCAATTCTTTTTAGAGGGCATTCGCCGCCAGGATAACCCAGAGTTACAGCGGTGGATGGGAATTGAAGCTAAAGAGTTATTTGAGAAAGCGTTACAAATTGCACCGGATAATGATTCGTTGAAAATTGGCCTCGGTAGCTGTTATTTGCTCGGAGGCATCAGCGACTCCCCCATGGAGGGAATTATGAAGATCAGAGAAGTAGCTGAACGGGATCCGGAAAATATGTATGCGCAATTTATGCTCGGTTTAGGCGGTATGATCTCGGGGCAGTTTGATAAAGCAAGTGAACGCCTGCTGAAAGTAGTGCAACACCAGCCAGAAAATGTAGAAGCGATATTGATGCTGGCTGAAGCCTACGAACGGCAAAACGACAAGGCAAGTGCAGTGAAATGGTATAAAGAAGGTAAGAAGCACATTCATAATGCCGATGTGGTTAACGAAATCGACGAACGGATTAAATTACTTGGTAATAAATAATTAAACCTTTCCGGTAAAAGACATTAGAAACAGTATTATTTAATTTTAAACTCATTGGTGTAATATGCCTTGTGGTAAAAAAAGAAAGCGTCATAAAATAGCCACGCACAAGCGTAAAAAAAGATTAAGAAAAAATCGGCATAAGAAGAAGAACCGCTAGTTTTATCTTCTTGAAAAAGGTCGCGCCATTCGGCGAGGCCTTTTCCTTCTTTCGCTGAATCTAGTTATGTTGTCATTTATTACAGGCCCTTTAGGTTACTTACTTTGCTGATACTGATACCTGACAACTAATTCCTCTTCAGCACCTTTCCTTGTAGTGATGAGATGGTTTAGACGGTATAAAGACAGTACGCTTGAATAAGGAACTAATTATAAATGCAGCGCCTCAGGGTGTTGAAATCGCCCTATTAGAGGACAAGAAACTTGTGGAATTGCATCACGAAAAAGCTGATGCAAGTTTCGCGGTGGGAGACCTATATCTCGGAAAAGTAAAGAAACTCATCCCCGGACTTAACGCCGCATTTGTCGATGTAGGTTTTGAAAAGGATGCCTTCCTTCACTATACAGACCTCAGCCCATACGCACGATCATTATTGAAATTCACCCAACAGGCTATTAGTGATAATACCCCTCAGGGATTCAATTTTGCCACCTTCCAGGTTGAGCCGGAAATTATTAAAACCGGTAAGATCAACGAAGTATTGAGCGGTAAGCCGAATATTCTGGTCCAGATATTAAAAGAACCCATTGCAGCCAAAGGCCCCCGCCTTAGCTGTGAAATTTCCCTTCCCGGACGTTTTGTAGTAATCACTCCTTTTAATGATATAGTAGCCGTTTCCCGGAAGATCCATTCTGCCGAAGAAAGAAAACGGTTGCAGAAGATAGTGGAAGCTATTAAACCCAAAAACTTTGGGGTAATAGTTCGTACCGCTGCAGAAGGAAAGAATACTGCCGAACTCCATGAAGACCTTGCCGAACTGGTTGAAACCTGGCAAACTATTCAGGGAAATTTAAAGGGTGCAGTGGCTCCCGCCAAGATATTGAGTGAGCAAACAAAAACCACCAGTATCTTACGCGATCTGTTGAATGAAGACTTTAACCGGGTAGTTGTAAATGACCGCAATATTTATAACGATACCCGCAACTACATTCAACGCATTGCCCCCGAAAAAGCAGAGATAGTCTCGTTTTATAATAATGGGCTGCCCATTTTTGACCAGTATGGTATTACCAAACAGGTGAAAGCCGCTTTTGGTAAAACCGTAAACCTGCCCAGTGGCGCCTACCTTATTATTGAACATACAGAAGCCCTGCACGTAATTGATGTAAACAGCGGTTATAAAAGTGTTGGCAACAACCAGGAACAAAATGCCCTGGAAACCAACCTCGAAGCTGCTGCTGAGATCAGCCGCCAGTTGCGGTTACGCGACCTGGGCGGTATTATCGTGGTTGACTTTATTGATATGAAGCTGCCCGATAATAAACGTAAGTTGCTGGAGGCTATGGAAGAATGTATGCGTCCCGACCGGGCCAAGCACGCCGTGCTGCCCATTTCAAAATTCGGGCTTATGCAAATTACCCGGCAACGGATGAAACCTGAGGTAAACATCAATACCCAGGAAGTTTGCCCCAGCTGTGCCGGAACCGGTAAAATCTCTTCTACCCTGCTGCTGGAAGATGAAATTGAAAAGAACCTCAGTTACCTCATTACCCACCAGCACAAAGACCTTACCCTGGTTGTTCATCCCATTATGCATGCCTACCTTACCAAAGGCAGCCTGTTTAAGTCAAAACAATGGAAATGGAGATGGAAATACGGCCAACGGGTTAAGATCAGGGAAAATACCAATTATCACCTCACCGAATTCCACTTCTTCGACAAACACGACGACGAAATCAAATTATAGCCTTCGGCTATAATCGATAGACAATAGACAATTGTCAATAAAACAATTAGCAAAATTCCCGGTTATCGGGAATTTTGCATTTATGGTCAGTTTCCTATTGCTTTTGGGAATTGGCTATTGTCTATTGCTAATTGACTTTCAGACGGGTATATAAAAAAACAGATCGGGTAAGAATACCCGATCGAAATATAAAACCAGAAAGGCGTAGGGAAAAAAGTGAATCAGACATGCCAAAATTATCTGTAAAAATCTAACAGCAAAGGATAATTTGGTAAGTGTGCAGTTTTGCCAATAAGTGTGCAGTTATTGCCGATAAGTGTGTAACCAAAATTCCCAAATTGCCTTGATCGCCCCCAAAGTCAATTGTCTATTGTTTTCTAGTCCCTGTTCCTGCCACCCAGGAAGATCATTATATATTGTACCAGCGTAGCTATAGAAGCCAAAGCAGCCACCACATACGTCAGGGCAGCCCATTTAAGCGCGTCTTTTGCCTGGGGGTACTCACGGGCGTCTGTAATATTACTGCGATTTAACCAGGCTAAAGCCCTTCTGCTGGCATCTAGTTCAACCGGCAGCGTAATCACTGAAAATAAAGTAGTTAGGCCAAAAAGTATAATACCTATCAGTAATAGGCCGGGAAAGACATGTATCATTAGTACGCCTAATAATAATATCCATTGCACAATGCCCGAGCTGAACATTACTACAGGCACCAGCTTGCTCCGCAGCGTTAACCATTGATAAGCATTGGCATGCTGTACGGCGTGGCCGCACTCATGGGCAGCTACCGCCGCAGAAGCTACTGATATGCCATTATATACGTCTGGGCTGAGATTCACTGTTTTAGAGGCCGGGTCGTAATGGTCGCTTAAAAAGCCGTTTGAAGATCTTACCTGAACGTCATATATACCATTATCCCGTAACATTTTCATTGCCACTTCTCTACCCGTTAAACCGGCTGTCAGGGGCACCCGGCTATACTTAGCAAATTTGCCTTTTAGCACCCCAGACACCACCATACTGATCACTATAAACAGGATCGAAACCAACCAAATTTCTGGTGTCATTTTACTTACTCTTTTTTTAATTAATAACAATAATCTATCAAATCAGTTACCAATTAATTTGAGTATTTTTTACGCCATTTTTCGTCAGAAAACCGGGTACTTTTTGTCATTATGTTAGCGTATAATCGCAGTGGGCTGACATTTTATCACAAGGGTTTTGGTTGATTTCTTAAAATTGTATTAAAATTTGATTATCAATACTTTATGGCACTAATTCACAAAACCGTGCAATCGTTTATAGGGTTTTTAAATTTATTCACAACCCCAAAAAATAATTTTGTTATGTGGCGCTTATTTGTAATTTAGTGCAAGAATTTAATGGGTTAGTAAGTAAGGGGTCAACAGCAATGTTGGCCTTTTTACTTTTTAAAAAAAGCCCCTGATTTTTCCCTCATTTTTACCACCATTTTTCCGGCTCTCGCTTCATCAATAAATGACTTCTTCAATCATCCATTTATCATAACTATCATACCACCTTCCACGCTGTTTCCATTACATCAAAAATCATTCATCACCTCATCATCACTTCATTCATTAACTTTATCGCATGGCTAAAGTTAAAACAGCATTCTTTTGTTCTAATTGTGGATATGAAAGTGCAAAATGGTTGGGTAAATGTCCATCAATGCGGAACCTGGAATACATTTGTTGAAGAAGTAATTTCAAAACCTTCGGTTAAAAAAGAAAACGGGTGGGATGATTATCACGAAGAAACAAAATCGATCCGCACCATTCCATTAAACAGCATCACCAGCAGCGAACAGGTACGTATTACTACTTCCGATGCAGAACTTAACCGCGTATTAGGCGGCGGTATAGTACCCGGCAGCATTGTATTGATCGCTGGTGAACCCGGTATAGGTAAATCAACGTTGTTTTTACAAAATGGTTTACAATTACAGCATAAAACTGTGTTATATATCAGCGGCGAAGAAAGCGAACAACAAATAAAAATGCGCGCCGACCGCCTGAATATAAAGAACGATAACTTTTATCTGCTTACTGAAACAGTAACGCAAACTATTTTTCAGGAAATAAAGAAATTAAAACCACACCTGGTTATCGTTGACTCTATTCAAACCATTCAATCGCCATATATTGACTCGTCACCGGGAAGCATATCCCAGATCAGGGAATCGGCTGCCGAGTTTCAACGCTTTGCCAAGGAAACCAATACCCCCGTATTCCTGATCGGCCACATCACTAAAGATGGAAGCATTGCCGGTCCTAAAATACTGGAGCATATGGTTGATACCGTTTTACAATTTGAGGGCGACCGTCATTACGCCTATCGGATTTTGCGAACCATCAAGAACCGGTTTGGCAGCACATCTGAGTTGGGCATTTATGAAATGACCGGCGCCGGAATGCGGGGCGTTAACAATCCAAGCGAAATATTGATGACGCCGAAAGAAGACCGGTTAAGCGGTATTGCCATTGCCGCTACTATTGAAGGTATGCGCCCGCTGTTGATTGAAGTGCAGGCCCTGGTTACCCAATCTGTGTATGGAACACCACAACGCACCGTATCGGGTTTCGATCTGCGACGCCTGCAATTGCTGCTGGCAGTACTGGAAAAGAAAGGAGGCTTTCATTTCGGCGTAAAAGATGTTTTTTTGAACATTGCTGGCGGCTTGAAGGTAGAAGACCCCTCGATCGATCTCGCCGTTTTATGCGCTCTCCTGAGCTCCTACGAAGATGTTCCTTTACCTCCACATGTTTGTTTTGCCGGCGAAGTGGGACTAAGCGGAGAAGTACGAGCCGTTCATCGCGTAGAACAACGTATAGCAGAAGCCGAAAAACTCGGTTTTGAAAAGATCATCGTTTCGCGGTACGGACAAAAATCGATCGGTAAACAATCTGGTAATATTGAGGTGGTGTCTATGGGACGGGTTGAGGAGGTGTATCAGTATTTGTTTTAAGGAGTTGATCAGTTGACAAGTTAACAAGTTGATAGGGTTGACATGGTTGATAGAGTTGATAAAGGGATCGGGAAATAAGAAAATAGCTTCAGTTCAGAATTTGCTTTTGCCGCGTCGCGGATTGCCGATTCACGATTGCCGATTGCCGATTCTTCTTTCTGCCCTTTCACGTTTCACGTTTCCCGACTAACCGACTGCTATGTTAAAAAACGTATTACATCCTTTATTACATCTCTTCATTCCCCATCATTGCGCCGGTTGTGGCAGTGATATTATGAGCCGGCAACAGGTTTTATGTATGCATTGCATAAACCGGTTGCCGGTTACGGGGTTTCCTCAACATGCCAACAATCCCATAGAAAAAATTTTCTGGGGCCGTATGCCGGTCACTGCGGCCGCCAGCTACCTGTACTTCTCAAAGGATTCGTTGTTACAACACATCGTTCATGAATTAAAGTATAAAGGCAATAAGGAGCTGGGAATTTTTTTAGGCCATAAAATGGGCGAAGCGTTGTTACATACCCATCGCTTTCAACACCTCGATGCCCTGGTACCATTACCGCTGTTTGCAGCCCGGCAACGAAAACGAGGTTATAACCAGGCTTCTCTTCTTTGCAAAGGCATGGCAGCCGTTTTATCGCTTCCCGTACTTGAACAAACAATTCACCGCCATACGTCGAGCGAAACCCAAACAAACAAGAACCGCATCAACCGCTGGCTGAATATGCAGGGCAAATTCGAATTACAACAACCCGATGCCATTAGCGGCAAACATATATTATTGGTTGATGATGTAATAACCACCGGCGCCACCCTGGAGGCCTGCGGCCAGGAATTGTTAACCGCGCCCCATACGCGCTTAAGTATAATGACTATGGCATTTACTGTAAAGTGAGCGTGAGACGTGAAACGGCAAACAGCTCGGGGGCTTTGAGATTAATAAGTATCTTGCGCCGCCGGCATTTTCTCTGCCTTCTGCCTTGCCCGCCGAAGCTTTAGCGTAGGAGGGCCTTGTGCCTTGTGCCTTCCAACTTAAACGTGTATTTTTACAGAACATGAAATACATACTTGTTGCTATACTGCTTACCGGCATCCTGATATCCTGTAAAAAGGAATCATTTATAACCAGCAGCACGGCATCGCTGAGTACCAGCACCGACAGCCTTCATTTTGACACGCTATTCACCACTACTGGTTCTACAATCAGGTATTTCCGTATTTACAATAACAATAATCAAAAGCTTCGTTTAAGCAAAGTGGCCCTTAAAGGAGGCAATACCTCGTATTTCAAGATCAATGTCGATGGTACACAAGGCCCTGAAGTGAATGACATAGAAATGGATGCCAACGACAGCATTTATGTTTTCGTAACCGTGAAGATCGATCCTACCGTTGCCAACCTGCCCTTCGTAGTGCAGGATAGCATTCTCATAGATTATAACGGCAATCAACGCTGGATTCAACTGGACGCCTGGGGACAAAACGCCAATTTCATGCGCTCAAGAGTAGTTACCGGCAATGTTACCTGGACCGGCATTGTACCTTATGTTATCCTGGGTGGTTTGCTCATCGATAAAAATGCGTCTCTTACCATTGAAAAAGGATGCCGCATCTATTTACATGCCGATGCCCCTTTCATTGTTGACGGCACGTTAAAGGTTACGGGTGAAAAATACGACAGCACCCGGGTAATATTCAGAGGCGACCGGATCGATGATCCCTATCGCGATTTCCCCGGCGGCTGGCCAGGCATTTATTTTCGCGAAACCAGTAAAGACAATACCCTGCAATACGCCAAGATCCTGAACGCCTATCAGGGCATAGTAGCCGAAAAACCATCCGTTAATGCCAATCCCAAAGTATTCCTTAGCGAATGCGTGGTTGATAATTGTTACGATGCCGGCATCCTGGGCGCCCAAACAAACATAAAAGCCCAGAACTGCCTGGTGAGCAATTGCGGAAAAAATATCTTTTTAGGCTACGGAGGCTCCTACGATTTTTCACAGGTAACCGCTGCCACCTGGTCAAATACCTTCCTCCTGCATAAAGACCCTGTACTGACAATAACAGATTATTATAAAGACGGTAATGCTATAAGTACTTCAAATTGTACAGCCAGTTTTAAAAATTGCATTTTCTGGGGCGAGAACGGCACTACTGAAGATGAAGTTGTGACGGATAAACAAGGTACCGTTTTCAATGTCAGTTTCCAGAACTGTTTATGGAAAGTGAAGAACCAGCCGGCTAACGTTACCGCCGCCAACATCATTGCCAATCAATCTCCCCTATTCGACAGCATCAATACCCAATTAAAATTTTACGATTTCCGGCTGAGCGAAAATTCGCCGGCTATTAACGCAGGCATCAACCTGGGCCTTACCAACGACCTCGACGGTAAACCCCGCCCGGTTGGCGGTAAACCTGATCTTGGGTGCTATGAGAGACAATAGCCAATTGGTTACCGTTAACCATATTTTTTCAATGAAGCAACCAATTTAGTACCATCTTTGTATAGTACAAGTTGCCAGTTAATATACACTATATTTAAATTTTATCAATTATGATACGTTTATTGCTTGTATCCCTGCTATTTATCGCGGCCCATTCCATTTACGACTTTAAGGTCCCTGCATTGGATGGCGCAGGCACTATCGACTTCAAGAAATTCAAAGGCAAAAAGATCATGATCGTGAACACGGCATCTAAATGTGGTAATACCCCGCAATATGCCGACCTGGAAAAATTATATGAGCAGTACAAAGACAAACTGGTCATCGTCGGTTTTCCAGCCAACAACTTTGGCGGTCAGGAGCCAGGCTCTAATGGCGACATCCAGGAGTTTTGCAAAAAGAATTATGGCGTTAGCTTCCCTATGGCTGAAAAGGTTTCAGTAAAGGGCGACGACATTCATCCCCTGTTCAAATACCTGGTAGCCGAAGCAGAAAAGAAAGGATTTACCGACCCCATTAAATGGAACTTCACCAAGTTCCTGTTAGATGAAAAAGGTAACCTCATCACTGTCATCCACAACAAAACAAAAGTTACCAGCGAAGAAGTGACCAAGTATCTGAATTAAGATATAGCACTGCATAATATGAAGCCTCCGACAAAATCGGGGGCTTTTTTATTTTTCAGGCAACCCCATCAATAACATTCCCGTAATCTTTAATATGACAAAGCGATTGCCCATTCTGCATACTACCCAAACCCCTGTAGGTAAATGTTTAACCTTCGGCCTACATAAGGGTTTACACTAATTTCTCGTCTGCAAAATAAGGCCTCACATCGCTTTTAAATGTCAATTGAACGAATAAAGTTCCCTTTGCGGCTTTATATTGACATTTTTGAATATCCAATATCACTTAAATGTCCAATGGTCCTAAGAAAACCATCCAATATCGAAAACCAATGTCCAGCCATCCTATGAAAAAAGATGATATCCTTGACGAAAAAACCAGTAAAATCCAATGCTGTTGAAAAAGCAGTTCCATCCACTTTTCTCGTGACTCTTTTATGCAATTGATCCTATTCCTTTTAAAAGCCCGAAAGAGTTGATCCCGTTAAAAGTATTCAGAAAGTCTCCCGATCCATCGGGAGGCTTTCGTTTTTTTACCCCGGCCCCAAAAAAGGAGGGGATTAAAAGGCAGATCATCGCTATCAAACTTGCCAACACCGCCAACTGCAACTTATTCCTTCAAATTTCTGCTACCTGGTTAACTCGTCAACTCGTCAACTTTTCAACTTTTCATCTAACTTCGCCCCCGCATGTTATTTAAAAATGTTATTGGCCAGATAGATGTGAAATTGCATCTTGTAAACATGGTGCAACAGAACCGCATCAGCCACGCCCTTTTGTTTTTAGGAAAAGAAGGTGGCGGCGCCCTGCCCATGGCCATTGCATTTGCCCAATACATCGTTTGCGAAAAGGTAAACAGAAAAGGGACCACCGAAACAGCAGGCCTATCGCTATTCGGTGAGGAGACTCCTTCCC
>Ga0209646_1000656_pt1 | contig 12877 bp, 12 predicted proteins | sample AraplaL_Col_mTSA_FD_184259 | JGI IMG/M metagenome (GOLD analysis project Ga0209646, IMG submission 184259) | Arabidopsis root microbial communities from the University of North Carolina, USA - plate scrape CL_Col_mTSA (SPAdes) (version 2) | ecosystem: Host-associated > Plants > Roots >...
CACACTAAAGCACAAGCAACCCCACCCCAGCCCTCCCCTACTGTCGCAGGGGAGGGGGCGTATCACGACAAGCGTCGAGACACGCGCTTAAGTTAGCGCCATTGCACCTAGGGCGACTATCAATGCTTCGACTTCGGCGAAAAGGACGCTGCCGAGGGTGGGGGTGGCATAGATGGATTCCAGCGTCCTGCTGTGTTTGACCTTCATGGCGGTATTGATAGCGTATTTTGCTATCATGTTATGAAAGCCATCGTTAACTTTCAAGGTATGCAAGCGTGACTGTTGCGTCCGTTCTGTTTGTCTGCCTCGGCAACATCTGCCGCTCACCACTGGTCGAGGCGGTTGCCCGCAAACACCTCGCAGAAGCCGGGCTAGGCGTTGAAGTGGCGTCCTGCGGTACCGGCGGCTGGCATGCGGGCGAACAGGCCGACCCGCGCATGCGCGCCGCTGCGGCATCTGCCGGCTACGACTTGGAACCGCATCGCGCCCGCCAACTGCGCGCCGACGATGCCGAGCGCTACGACCTGCTGTTGGCGATGGACAGCAACAACCTGCGCGACATGCGGCGCGTCTTCGGCGGCAACGTGCACGACCGGCTGGCCTTGTTTCTGGATTGGGCCGGCGCCACGCCGCCACAGGATTTTCCCGATCCCTACTACGAGGAACTCACCGCTTTCGCGCAATCGGTGGCCTTGGCCGAGCGCGGCGTCCAGGGCCTGCTGCAGCGCCTGCGCACGGGCTGAACGGCAGGCATTGAAAATCTGGCAATCGGGCTAAAATCCTGCCCCATGCAGCCCGCTTCCTCCCAGGCCTTCGACGGCAAGGCCTTTGTCAGTACGCTCACCACCTCGCCCGGCGTCTATCGTTACTTCGACGAGGGCGGCGAACTGCTGTACGTAGGCAAGGCCAGCAGCCTCAAGAAGCGGGTGGGCAGCTATTTCCTCAAGCCGCGCATGGAGCCGCGCATCGCGGCGATGGTGTCGCAGATCGCCCGCTGCGAAATTACCGTCACCCGTACCGAGGCCGAGGCGCTGCTGCTGGAATCCCAGCTGATCAAGGCGCTGAAGCCGCGCTACAACATCCTGCTGCGCGACGACAAAAGCTATCCGTACATCTATCTCTCCGGGGGCGAGGACTATCCGCGCCTGGCCTTCCACCGCGGTGCGCGCAACCAGCCGGGGCGCTACTTCGGTCCATTCCCCAGCGCCTTCGCCGTGCGCGAAAGCCTCAACCTGATGCAAAAGTTGTTCAAAGTGCGTCAATGCGAGGACAGCTATTTCCGCAATCGTTCGCGGCCCTGCCTGCAATACCAGATCGGCCGCTGCACCGGGCCTTGCGTGGGCCTGATCAGCGCCGAGGATTACCGCAACGACGTGCGCCACGCCGAGATGTTCCTGGAAGGCCGCGGCAGCGCGGTGATCGACGAACTGGTGGCCGCGATGGAACAGGCCAGTACCGCGTTGAACTTCGAACGCGCCGCCGCCCTGCGCGACCAGATCGCCACCTTGCGCAAGCTGCATGCGCAGAACCATGTGCAAGGCGCGACGGCGGACATGGACGTGATCGCCTGCCGCATCGAATCGGGCATCGCTTGCGTCAGCGTGTTGTTTTTCCGCAACGGCATCAGCCTCGGCACGCGCGATTTCTACCCTCGCCTGCCGCTGGATGCCGAACCCGCCGACGTGTTGGCGCAGTTCACCGCGCAGTACTACCTGGATCGGCCGGTACCGCGCGAGATCATCCTGGGCGAGGCGATCGAAGACGAACAACTGCTCAGCGACATGCTCACGCAGCAATGCGGCCATGCGGTGGAAATCAAGACGCGTGTGCGCGGCGATCGTGCGCAGTTCCTGCAGATGGCCGAACGCAACGCGCAGGCCTCGCTCACCTCGCGCATCGCCAGCCGCCAGACCCTGGGCACGCGCTTCGATGATCTGCAGAACGTGCTCGGCCTGGACGAACCGCCCAAGCGCATCGAATGCTTCGACATCAGCCATACGCGCGGCGAAGCCACGGTGGCCTCATGCGTCGTGTTCGGGCCGGAAGGGGCGGAGAAATCGCATTACCGCCGCTTCAACATCGCCGGCATCACGCCCGGCGACGACTACGCCGCCATGCATCAGGCGCTCACCCGCCGTTTCCGCAAGGTGGCCGAAGGCGAGGGCGTCCGCCCCGACGTACTGCTGATCGACGGTGGCACCGGGCAGGTGGCGCAAGCGCTGGACGTCTTGCGCGAGCTGGGCATCACCGGCATCGAAGTGGTCGGCGTGGCCAAGGGCCCGGGCCGGCGCGCAGGGGAGGAAACGCTGGTATTGGCCGGCTCCAGCCGCGAGATTCACCCCGGGCCGACATCGCCTGCGCTGCACTTGGTGGCGGCGGTGCGCGACGAGGCGCATCGCTTTGCCATCAGCGGACATCGCAAGCGCCGGGAGAAGGCGCGTGAGCGTAGTGTGCTGGAGGACGTGCAAGGCGTCGGCGCACGCCGCCGCGCCGCCTTGCTGAAGGCATTCGGTGGTTTGGCGGGCGTGGAAGCGGCCGGTGTCGAGGAACTGATGCAAGTAAAAGGCATCGACCGCAGCCTGGCCGAGCGTATCTATGACGCACTCCATGCCTGATCACGCGCGTTCGTGAGACACTGCACCCCTATTGGAAGGAGCCCATGCGCATCAATCTACCGACTTGGCTGACGCTGTTCCGCGTAGCGCTGCTGCCGGTGATGGTGCTGGTGTTCTACCTGCCGTTTCGCGGCCACAACATCACGGCCGCCATCGTGTTCGCCCTGGCGGCCGTCACCGACTGGCTCGATGGCTATCTCGCCCGCCGCATGGGCTTGACCTCCAAATTCGGCGCCTTCCTGGACCCGGTTGCGGACAAGCTGATGGTGGCCGTGACGCTGTTCCTGCTGGTGGCGTCCCACCGCGGCGACTGGTCCGGCATCGTGATGGCGGTGACCTCGGCCATCATCGTGGGTCGCGAGATCAGCATTTCCGCCTTGCGCGAATGGATGGCCGAGGTCGGCATGCGTGCCACCGTGCGCGTGGCGTTCATCGGCAAGCTGAAGACGGTGATGCAAATGGTGGCGCTGATCGTGCTGATCCTGCAGCACGAAAAGGAAGCCGAAGCCCTGCGCCTGTACCACATCGGCGAGGGCCTGCTGGTGCTGGCCGGCGTGCTCACCATCTGGTCGGGCCTGCATTACCTGCGCGCCGCCTGGCCGGCCCTGCACGAAGACGCCATGGCCGCCACGCGGTCTGCGCCGGAACAGGACAAGAACGCTTGACGGTTTCGTTTCAGTCGCTAAAATGCGCGGCTCCAATGCGGGAATAGCTCAGTTGGTAGAGCACGACCTTGCCAAGGTCGGGGTCGCGAGTTCGAGTCTCGTTTCCCGCTCCAAATATCGATACGCGGACGTCCTTGAATGTCCGTGGATCCTTGAAAAAAGGGGCGAAAGCCCCTTTTTTCGTTCCGGTCGCGTCGGTCATCACTGGGCCAGGCGGAAAGACCATGCCGCGCTGCCAGTTGCAGGCATTCAAAGCATCACCGTCATACTCGCCCGCACCGTCCGCGGCGTACCCTGGTTGAGAATGAACCCAAAACTGGTCAGCCAATATTTCTCGTTGGCCAGGTTGTCGACGCCAACGCGATACGTGACGGCATGGCTTCCCAGCGTGCTGGCATAACGCGCACCCAGATCAAAGCTGTGATACGCGCCGATAAAGTTGCTGTTGTCCGCTTCGATCGCCTCCTTGCCCACGTATCGGCCACTGGCGGTCAGCACCAGGCCCGGCACGGCAGGTACGGCGTATTCCACATACACATTGCCTTGCAGGCGCGGCGCACCGTAAGCGCGCTTGCCGTCCACACTCGACGTCGCCCGCACGTTGAGGGCATCCAGGTACATCACGCCGCCCAGCACGGTCCAGTTTTTGCCGAGTGTGGCCTGGCTGGAAAAGTCCAGGCCGCGATAACGCGTCTGGCCATCCTGCACATACACGTTGCCGCTGTTGAGGTATTGCAGGCCGCGCTGTACCTGGAACAGCGCGAGGTTCGTGCTCCACGTATCGAAGTCGGCTTTTGCGCCGAGTTCGAATTGCCTGCTGGTGGTGGGGGCGAACGTCTGGTACGCATTGACGGCGCTTTGCGGTGCGCTGCCGGGCTGCTCCAACGATTGCACGTAACTGGCGTACAGCGTCACCGGCGCGACGGGCTTGTACAGCAAGGCCGCCGTGGGCGTGACCGGCTTCTGGTTGTAGCGCGCCGTGGGCACCGTGCTCCCGGCGCCATATGCTGTATCGACGTAATCGATGTAGCGCAGGCCGAGCAGGGCAGACCAATGCGGCGAGAACGTCAGCGTGTCGCTGGCGAACAAGGAACGCTGCGTGGTGGTTTCCGCCAGATAAGTCGCCTTGCTCAGTGGCGTGTTGGGGTTGGGCAGCAGCGGTGGATCGTAGATGCTGCCGGTGCCCAGCACCTGGCCCACGCTGCCGCTCCAATCCAGCGGGTAATGCGCATCCAGTTGCTGCCAGGATGCGCCGAACGCCAGCGCATGCTTGACTGGGCCGGTGGTGGCGGCGCCGCTGAACATGCCTTGCCATTGTTGGTAGCTGTAGCGCGAATAGCCCAGGTAATTGAGATCGGTGTAACCGCCCTGGTTGTCGGTGAGAATGATGGCGCTGTCGCGGTTTTCGCGTGTCTGCTTGGCGTAGCTGTAGTCGAGCTTGAAGCTCCAGTCGGGCGAGATATCCCATTTCAGGCCGGTGTTCGCCACGCGATATGACGTCTGGTAGCCGGTGTAGGGCTGGCTGACGCGTTGATCGCCCGGCAGCGGCGCCGGCACGCGCACCGGTTCGGCGAGCGAATAGCCGTAATCCTGGCCCAGGATGATGCCGTAATAGGCGCCGCGCACCTCGCGATCCTGATAGATGCCGTTGAAATGCCAATGCAGGTTGGCGGTGATGTCGCGGGTCAACGCGAGCGACGCGGCATTGCGCCGGATGTGTCCGTCATGCACGAAGGTATTGCCGTCTTCGTGCACCAGATTGACGCGATAACCCCACCCGCTCAGCGTGCCGCCAACATCGGCCGCTTCCTTGAATACGCCATCGGAAAGATAGCCCAGCGTGAAACTGGCATACGGCTTGGCGGTAGGCGGCTTGGAAACAAAGTTCAAGATACCGCCCGGCTGCCCGAAGCCGTACATGAAACCGCCTGGCCCCTTCAAAAGTTCGATCTGGCTGAAAGGCTCCAGCGGCAGGTCGCTGCCCCAGTTTGGAATCGACAAGCCGTCCATCTTGTAGCCATTGAGCAGATCCACCGCGAGGCCGCGCACGGCGAACCCGGACGATTCGCCCGCATAACCGCTGGCGACCGGCGTAACGCCAGGGTCGGCTGCAAACGCTTCGTTGATGTCGATCGCTTGCCGGTTCTGGATCAGGTCGGCAGTAACCGGCGCAATGCTGAAAGGCGTATCGAGCAGGCTGCGCTGGCCCAGTGCGCCGGTATCGGCTTCATTGGTGCGATAGACGTCGAGCGGACTTGCCGCGGATACGCTGATTTCCTGCAGCGTCTTGGCGTGCTGTGGATTGCCTTCATCCGCCTGTGCATGACTGAACAGCAGGCTGGTGATGACAACGGCAAGTATTTTGCGAGCGGTGTGGCGCCTTGCAACGGACATGTGAAACTCCTGCAGGATTGTCCGGCTGGCGTCGGCTTGCCGATGGAAAGTAGGTTGAGGTTTGCATCCCGTTAGGCGAGCGCCCACACGCTATGCGGATCGCCTTGGCGCGCACGCCACATCGCCGCGCGCGCCAGCGCCGCAAAAATCAGGCTCATGACCAGGCCCGCCAGATCGACGCCAAGCACCGACTGACTTTGTGGCGTGAGATCGCGCGCGAGCATGCCCGCATTGCCGATCAAGTCGGCCAGTGCTACCGCAGCGGTCAACAGGGCGGTGGCAAGCAGCAGTTCCACCGCGCTGCGGGGAATCGATCGAACACTCGCATAGCAGCAGCTTGCAGTGAACAGGCCATAGCACGCCACACGCTGCGGCATAAAGGCATCGATGCCAAGTTGCATCGACCCCCACGTCGCCGCAAACGCACCGGAAATGCCCAGGCAGGTGCCAATGCATACGCCGATCGTGGCGCGCGCCATGATGCGCGTTCGACGCGGTTGATCCACATGCCGCCGTTTGCGCCGCGATTCGATCCACAGCAAGTTGCCGGAATAGAACAGAAAGGCGCCGCCAAGGCCCAATGCGAAATACAGCCAGCGCACGGTGGCGCCGCCAAAGCTGCCGAAATGCAGGCCGTAAATGGCCGAATTGCTGATGCCGTTGATGCTGTGCGTAGTGCCGACATGCGTGCTCAGCACACGCCCATCGACGGCGGACAGCGCCACCGTGCCGTAGGTGCCGAGTGTGTGCTGCGACAGTCCGCGCACCTCGATCACGGCATTGCGATCGCCGTAATGCATGTAATGCAGATAGTCCGGCTCGAAGCTGGTGACGTTGCCCGCCTTTGCGGCTTGCCGCACGTGTTCGACCAGCACATCGGGCGGCAGCATGGCGGCCTGCACCTTGCTGGGTGCCATCACCGGCGCTGTGTTGATGACTTGCGCATACGCATCGTACAACTTGCCATCGAAGGCGATGGTGTTGAGCGCGGCAAGCGTGACCGTGAACAGGCAGAGCAGGGCCCCGGTGACCGCGAAAATAATGTGGAACGGCAGGCTCAGCACGCCGATGGCGTTATGTGCGTCCTGCCAGAGCCGTTTCAGATTGCGACCGGTGCGCAGCGCGAACAGGTCGCGCACCAGTCGCGGCAGATGGATCAGCACGCCCGATATCAACGCCAGGCCATAAAGCAGGCTGACGATACCCATCAGATAAAGACCCAGCACCGGCAGGCCGAGCGAGTCGTGCAGCGCGTAGATGAAATCGGCCAACTGGCCCGCCGGCTCTTCGTCGCTGGGTGCGGCCATGTTGCTGTAGGTGGCAAAGCGCGCGCCATCGCCGCCTTGCCAGTAGGCATAGGCGGCGTGCGACGCATCAGTAGGCAGCACGACGCCGAAGTCGGCTTTCGCTTCCGGGTGTTGCACAACAAGACGATCGATCAGGGCGGTAAGCGGAACGTTCGCATCGGCAACGTTTCGCCACGGCGGGTTTTGCCACGCGGCGATGGCATCGTGGAAAACCGTAAGCGCGCCTGCATAAAACGCCACGAACAGCGCGAAGCCAGCCAGCAGGCCAGTCCAGGTATGCACGGTCTGGAAGGTTCGCAGCGTGGCGGCTTTCATCCGAGCGCTCGAACCATAAGGAAGGCCACCGCATTGGCGCAGCCGAAAATGGCGCATACGCGCTGCGTGCTGCGAGTGACAAACGCCAGCGTCATCAAAGTCAGCCACAATGGAAAGAACAGAATCAGCGCCGGAATGATCCACTGGGCGCCATCGTCTGGCAGCGCTTGCAAGGCCAGGCGCAGGAGCAGGGCGGCGAGGGGGAAGCCGAGCAGGGCGCCGGCCAGGCATCGGCCGAGCATCATGGATGCACCCGCGCGACCGCTGCGTATTTGCCGCGCCACCAGGCGGCATACGGCAGCATCACCCACGCACACATCATCGTCGTCAACGCGCTCGCCACGCCTGCGCCGGTGCCGGATGCAACGCACCAGGCCAGCGTTCCGGCCAAGAGCAACGCGCATCCCGCCACGCGCACGGCGACAGGCAAAACCGAGCGCCGAAGACGCTGCTGCGGGTGGGCAAGGTAGACGAGCAGCGCGCCGGACAGCGTTATCAGCAGTGCGCAGAGAACCATCGAGTGTCATTCCCAATCGGCTTGTTGGTGGCCAGTCAGACCATTGTTAGTGAATGAGAATTATTATCATTTAATGCGGGAGTGTCAATCGATCCGGAGAGCGACGGGCAGGCCGCGCACAAGACGTGTGCAGCTTGGCGATGCGGGACCGCGCTATGGCTTTGAGTCGGGTGATCGCAACTGCTCCGCATGTGCATCGTGCTTGCCGGTCATGCGCGTGCCGCGTTTGATCAACTGATCGTCCATGGCAGCACATCGGGCAACAGCGTGGTGCGTGTCGCCAATGTTGGCGGCACCAGCGCGCCGACGACGCAGGGCATCAAGCTGATCGACGTGCAGGGTGCGTCCAATGGCACGTTTGCGTTGCAAGGCAATTACGTGTTCCAGGGCCAGCAGGCCGTGGTGGCGGGGGCATATGCATACCGCCTATATCAAGGGGGCACAAGCACGCCCAATGATGGTGACTGGTATTTGCGCTCGGCACTGATCAATGGCAGTGATCCTACGCCACCGCTCTATCAGCCTGGTGCGCCGTTGTATGAGGCTTATGCTGGCGTGCTGCAGCAGATCAACACGGTCGACTCGCTTTACGAGCGCGTCAGCGATCGCACCTGGGCGGGCAACACGCCCGCCACCGATAGCATGACGCCCAACGATGGCGTGTGGATGCGCGTGCAAGGCGCCAGCCAGACGTATAAACCGGAGGTCACCACCAGCGGCGCCGACTACGGCATCTCCACCTGGAAAACGGAAGCCGGCATCGACGCCAGGCTGGGGGATACCTCAAGTGGTGCGCTGATGGCAGGTGCAGCACTGCAGGCCGGTCGTTACCAGTCCAACGTGACGTCGGTGTACGGAACCGGCCGCATCAAGACCAACAGCTATGGCATCAACACCACGCTCACCTGGTATGGCGATGGCGGTTTCTACGTGGATGGCCAATGGCGCTGGACGCGCTTCGACAGCGACCTGTATTCCACCTCCGCCGCGCAGGTGCTCAAGAATGGCGATCACGGCAGCGGTTATGCCGTCGGCGTGGAAGCGGGCCAACGTTTCCGTCTTGGCGATGCATGGTCGCTGATCCCGCAGGCACAGGTAAGTTATGGCCGCGCGGCATTCAATGCTTTCGACGACGTGTACGGCGCCAACGTGTCCGTGCAGCAGGGCAGGGACCTGGTCGGCCGTGCCGGCCTTGCCATCGACTATCGCAGCACCTGGCAGGGTGCACGCGGACCGATCAACAGTCACCTCTATGCAATCGCCAACCTGTATCGCGATTTCGAGGGCGCCACCAGCGTGGATGTATCCGGCACCGATTTCATCAGCCGCAACGAACGGCTGTGGGGCGGCCTGGGTATAGGGGGCTCGCTGGATTGGGGGCGGTACTCGATCTATGGCGAGGTGCGGGGCAAGACCGGCTTGTCGCACTTCGGTGACAGCCACGAGGTGACAGGCACCCTTGGTTTTCGAGTGAAGTGGTAGTGGCGCGTTCCTGCGAGATGAAGCTATTGCGTTGAACCTTTCCCCGTTTCCTCCACATGCCATGGAAGGCATGTGTCCGCGAACCGACGCGGACGGCTGGCGCTCGATTCCACCCCCTGCGACACCTCAGGATCAGTTGCCAGCCGGAGGATCTTTTTTTTGAAGGCATGCACGCACTGTCGAGGTATTCGGGCACGATTGCCGGAATGCTCGATGGTCCGTCACCTTTCCTTATAAAGACCTCTCACACTTGGCAATGAAGTAATCGGCTCCCTTGGGATGCACTGATTTAATCCATCACAGGGTCGCTGCGGCCTGCGGTGGATTAAATCAGAGCATCCGTAGATCTGGCCATCTGACGTGTTGCGCATACGGCGTATTGAAATCGACCACGCGCCCGTCCGGCTGGATGTGTTGGCGCGCAAAAGCACGTCACTCGAGTCAGGCTGCCGCCCAATGCTCCGAACCTAAGGCCTGTGGCAATGCCATTCAAAGCGGTCGTCATTCCGGCCTTCGCCCATTGCTGTCCGGGAAATTTTTTCGGAAGCCCTGCCGACGACAAGATGCTCGCGCAATGTTCCATTTCACCCGGCCGTCATTCCCGCTTTCGCGGGAATGACGTCAGGCAAAAATGGGGCGCGGCGTTGAATTCAAGTCACTTGCCGGGCAAGAGTGATGAAGTCCAAGTATTTCCGATGCTTTCGCCAGTCTGCAAATTTTTCCCCGGACAGCAATGGGCCTTCGCCGGAATGACGTAAGGCGGAAAATGCCTTGCGGCTAGCGTTAGGTTCGGAGCACTGGGCTGCCGCCCGGAGTCGATATGCGCAAGCAGTGCTTAAGCAATGGCTTCAAATTCGAGTCGATCGAAAATATCAACTTCTAGGAATTTTCTGATTCTGCAAGGAGGTGATGGTGATCGACAATTTTTTGATGTCGCACGGGGCTACACAAAGAAGGCACGGCAAGATGCTCGCGAACTTAAAGGAGGCTGCACAGTGGGCCTTCGACTTCAGGATTTTTCACCGGCTCAGTCAACGCAGATTGGTGACGGCGAAAGCCGGGAAGCCTAGCCACGGCGGCATGTTGCCAGCACGCTCGCAGCTTGGAGTCGATGCGCTGTGATTGACATCGAGTTCCATATTCACTCTGACCGCCGTCAGGGCCTGCTGCTCGAACTTGGCCGTATCGTCATGAACAGCGGCTTCGCCCTGCTTCGGCCGCGGATCAGGCCAAGCGGAGATGGCGTACTGTTGACGCTAGCTGTACGCGGACCAAAAAAGAATCTGCTGGTATTGCAGGATCGGCTCAGCAGCAATGCGCTGGTTCGCAGTTTTGAGTCCTATGTTATCGACCCCGCCGGACCGGCAGCTACCTCCGGCGCAGACCTGATCACCAAACCGGCACCCGCCCATAGCGGGCATGACATGGGCAACGGCGAACCCGACCAGCAGCGTGTCGATGTCGTGCTTGGCCAGCTGCCGGCCATCTATCCGAAAATCTTCGACAAGATTCTGGCGTTCGAACGCGGCCTGCCGCAGAACGCTCGTGCTGTTTCCTCACACTACGCCGGTAGACGGCTGGGAGCCTGGGTGTTCAAGCGCAACTATGCCCTGGGTGCGCGACTGAACTTGTCCAATTCGGTCAAGCAGATTGCGTTGCCGGCACTCCGGGAGCTGGTACGCAGCGCCGAACTGGTCGATGGCAACTTGCACGCCAAAGATAGCCCTTTATGCGACAGGGAATTGCATAGCGGTGCTAGCTGCCACTTCCTTCGCGGCTATCTGGAAGGATTGCTGGGAGAGCCTGGGCATCTGGGCAATCTGCGCGCAACCGAGTTGGTCTGCCGCAATACAGGGGGCGAAGCTTGCATTTTCGCCATTACGCCCCTGGGATAACAGCTCATGCGCCGGCGGCCTGAAGCGTGGACTCTCCGTGCGAGAGGCCTGGTCAATCTGTCGCAAGTTCAATCAACGTCAAGTTCAGGGGAACGTCCATGCAAGATCAAATCATTCCAAGCACGCTCGACCCGCTACTGGCAGGGCTTTCCTACCTGGTTTCAGTGCTGGGTTCGTTCACCGCACTCCAATTCGGCATCAGCATTCCGAGTGCGACCAATACTCGCGAACGCATGGTCGCCATCGTGGCTGCCGGTGCCGTGATGGGCGGTGGTGCCATCTGGTCCATGCATTTCATTGCGATGCTGGCCTGGAAGATGAGTATGCCGGTGACTTATGACCTGCCGATCACGCTGGGCTCGGCCGTGGTGGCCATGCTGTCCTGCATGGCGGGTCTGGCCATCGTGGGCAGAGGCATCTTCAGCACTGTCAAGCTGATGCTGGGCGGTGTGCTGATGGGGCTCGGCGTATCGGGCATGCATTATGCCGGCATGTCCGCCATGAAAATGCCGGCCACGATCGATTACGCCGCCAACTACGTGATCCTGTCCATCGTTATCGCCATCCTGGCGTCTATCGCCGCGCTGTGGCTGGCGTTCAATATGCGCGGCATTTGGCCGCAGATATTCAGTGCGTTGATCATGGGCGTTGCGGTCTGCGGAATGCATTACACGGGCATGGCGGCTGCAAGATTCCGATCAATGGACGATATGACGATGACCGAGGGCGTCAGCGGTAACAGCCTTGGCGTCGTGATCTTCGCGATCGCAGTGTTCCTGCTGTCCACGGTGCTGGTGATTCAAATGCGACGCCAACAGCAGCGCGCTCAGATCGAGATATGACGGTGAGGCTGAGCGTCTGCCGATGCGGCGGCGTGCCGCTGGTCGGTGCTCAGGTAACGTCATCGCGATCATGGGTATCGCGCGCACCCGCCTGGACTGCCCAGGTGGTGCTCACACCGGCAAGCACGTGATGATGGACCGAAGCAAACTCCTTGAAGCTACGGCATTGGTTTTTGCCATCGTAGGTCCCATGGCGTGGGCGGCAATGTGGTGTGGCGCGTGGGCAAGCAGCAAGGCCGCGACGTTGCAGCGTGTGCCGACGAACGCAGGCAAGATGCGTCACCGTTGAATCGGGCGGATTGGAATGTTCGCTTTTGGCTCAGCTAACGATGGCCACGCCAAAATTTCGCGTACTCAAGCCCACCCCCGCACCCGATACCACCAGATCCCCACATATTCGCGCAGGCAACGCCCGCTCAGGCGCAACGCTGCGCGCGCGGGCCGCCAGGGATGTGCTTGCCAGGATGGATGGACGGCGTCGTAGGCGGGGGCGGGGATCACGTCCAGGCCTTGCTTTGCAAATGCCGCAGCGGCACGTGGCATGTGGGTGGTGGATGTCACCAGCAGGATGCGCAGCAGCTTTTCGCGCTTGAGCATGACGGCGGAGAACAGGGCGTTTTCGTGCGTGTTGGTGCTTGCGTGTTCGGTGCGCAACGCATCGGGCGGTACGCCTTGCCGCAGCAGGGCGCGTGCCATTCGCTGCGCCTGGTCATCGCCGGAAAGCAGTACCACGTTGGCGCGTGCGTCGCGGAACAGTTGCAGGCCGAAACCAATGCGCGTGGCGAGGCTGTGCGGGTCATCCGCATCCAGGTACCAGGCTGAGTGCGGCAGTGCGCCGCCGCCCA
>Ga0209646_1000662_pt1 | contig 12759 bp, 10 predicted proteins | sample AraplaL_Col_mTSA_FD_184259 | JGI IMG/M metagenome (GOLD analysis project Ga0209646, IMG submission 184259) | Arabidopsis root microbial communities from the University of North Carolina, USA - plate scrape CL_Col_mTSA (SPAdes) (version 2) | ecosystem: Host-associated > Plants > Roots >...
GAGGTCTTCACACAGCCTGTTCTGCATAAAGAGGTATTTAGAAAACAGAATGGTGGTTCAGGCAGTTTTGCCGAGATCCATTTTGAGTTATCTCCTCGTGAGCAGGATGAGCCTGGGTTTGAATTTATTAACGAGATAAAAGGCGGCGCCATACCGAAGGAGTTTATCGCATCTGTGAACAAGGGTTTTGAAGCCGCTATGCAATCGGGTGCGTTGGCCGGTTATCCTGTTAACTCTATGCGTGTACGATTATTTGATGGTGCTATCCACGATAATGATTCCAGTGCGCAGGACTTTGAACAGGTGGCAGGTATGGGCTTTAAAGCGGCTGCGGTAAAAGCGGCGCCCAGGTTGCTGGAACCCGTTATGCTGGTAGATGTATCAACGCCCGATGAATATACCGGTGCTATCACTGGCGACTTAAACCGCCGGCGCGGTGTTATCAGGGGTATTGAACTGAAAGACAATGTACAATGTATAAAAGCAGAAGTGCCATTGTCAGAACTGTTCGGATATATTATGACGTTGCGGAGTTTATCATCTGGTCGGGCGGGCGCTTCGGTAACCTTCCATAATTATCAATTGGTTCCAGGTAATATTACGATTACTTAGTTATCATTCAACAAGGCTTCCGAAATGGAGGCCTTGTTTTTTTATGTGCTTGTAATAAAAATGAAAGAAAAACGACTGATGTTTCATCGGAAGAAAATTTTGGGGTTATAAGTTTACACATGATCGTATAAGAATTTCCGGTGATTTCTATTTTAAGCTTAAAACAATGAAACGTATAAAAGCAATACCAAGAACAAATTACAAACAGAAATTGGAAGAACTGTCTTTCGAATTTCATTCATTGGACGGAATTTACTGGGATGAAAGCGTTTATTACGAGCTGAATAACCAGGATGTCATCCTCCTGGAAGAAGCAACCAATGAACTATGGAATAACTGTCTTGCCGCAGTGCAGCACGTCATTGATAACAAACTATATAATAAGCTGCACATAGATCCGCTGCTTATTCCTCTCATCGAACGATCATGGAATGAAGAAGAACCCAGCGTTTATGGACGGTTCGACTTAGCCTATGATGGCGATGGTTTCCCAAAGCTGTTAGAGTTTAATGCCGACACCCCAACTTCTCTTTACGAAGCCGCGGTTGTACAATGGTATTGGTTGCAGGACGTAGCAAAGGAGAAGGATCAGTTTAATTCAATCCACGAAAAGTTAATTGATTACTGGAAAGGCTGTAAAGATTACTTTGGCGGTGAGTTTATCCACTTTTCCTGTATTGATGATTCAATTGAGGATTTCACAACTACGGAATATCTTCGGGATACAGCTAACCAGGCTGGATTAAATACCGCATTTCTCTACATGCACGAGATCGGTTGGAACGCGGCTAATTTCACAGATCTCAATGAAACGCCGATCCTGAATATCTTTAAGCTGTATCCCTGGGAATGGTTAATGGGTGAGGAATTTGGTAAATACATCGGTACTGATGCCGCAAAATCAAGATGGATTGAGCCCGCATGGAAAGCCATTTTAAGCAATAAGGGCATTCTGCCAATTCTGTATGAACTCAACCCCCACTCACGATTTATATTGCCTGCATACTTCAACACCCCCAATGGATTAACCGCCTACGCCAAAAAGCCAATATATTCCCGCGAAGGTGCTAATATACAGCTGGTGGATGCCGGAACCGTGGTTGAAGAAACTGATGGTGAATATGGAGAAGAGGGATTTATTTATCAGCAAAAAGTAAAACTTTTTACATCTGATAACAATCACGCTGTTGTAGGTAGCTGGGTAATTGGAGGCGAGGCTGCCGGTATTGGTTTCCGTGAAAGTGGCACACTTATCACCAACAACAAAAGCAGATTCATTCCTCATTTAATCGATTAAATCAAATAAAATGAAGCGACATCCCTTAAGCCTGTACGTAGCATTATCTCTATTAATTTCCTGCACAAACAAAGAAAGTACCAGCAAGCAACCGCCATCTGTGAAAATAGATAAGCGCGGAGCCATTGAAATGAAAATTGAACAAAGCTATCCAGACAGCAGTAACACAGTTCAAATCACTACTTTTAAAAACTTTTACGACAATACAGGAAATTTAATCAAAACGATTGTCAGCCGCGATACAGTCGTTGGCCTTGGCATGATTACCGATACGCTGGACGCTGGCCGAACAAAAAGGGATGAAGACGGCAATGACATTCCGGTTGATACCGTTATCACACATCACAAAAATTACCAATTCTATATATCTGTTAAGTGATGAAAAAAAGTAAAATCGTAACAATAGGATTGCTGGCGTTATCTGTTGCTGGTTGTCACAGAGAAGAAAAGCGAAGACATCAGACTATACAGGATTGGCAAAGCGCTAATAACGGCGCGTATATTAGTACCGACGGAGGGAATACCTATCAGCAAGGCTATTCCGGTACCCCTTTTTGGTGGTGGTATTATATGGGCCGTGATAGTGGGGGTAGGTACGGTAATAGTACTGGTGTTAGTTATTATGCAAATCATTATTACAGTGGAGCCGGGAGAACAGTTACTTTTCACGAAAGCACTGCCGGCCATAGCACATCAGTTCGGGGTGGGTTCGGGAGTTCAGCTCATATGTCTGTACATTCTTAAATAACTTACGCCCCTCTGATAGAATTATATTTCTCTTAACATGATAATTCCAAAGCAAAGTATTAATATTATAGCCTAACACCTACCAACATGGCTATTGGAATACTACTGCTTGTTATCTTTCTTTTCCTCATTGGTTGGGCATCTTATGCCATTGCCAATGTAGTACATAAGAGCCTTGTCAGGGCCGGAAACCCTAATGCTAATATCTTTCGTGCTGTGACCGCGATCGGAAGTTTTATTGTGATCCTGGGTGTGATAGTATTACTGTTGGTGTATAACGTCAGGATTGAGCGGTAGTTATTTTTCTTTTTTTCTTATCCAGATCAGCCATTCAGCCAGTAACAAATTAGGAACGAATCCCATCCATGCATCTATCATATAAAGCGTAAGCGGGTCGGGGTGCAGCGTACTGGCGAGAATTATTTTCCAACTACGTAAAGTAATTGCAGAGAAGGTAAGCGCATAACTGCGTATCATGAAACGTTTGTGTTCATCGAACTTTCTATTACGGGCTGCAATAACTGCTTTATAGGTAAACCAGAACCAAAGACAATCCAGAATGGTAAAAGCTATTTTGGAAGGAAGCAACCCATTGGCATAATAAGCCATAATGAGGGCCGCAGGGAAGTTGATAATTAAAATGTCCGCTGTATAGATCCAGCCAACAACCCGATGAAGCCTGCGATGGTTTTTCAGTACATGCGCCGAAAATTGCGTTAAGCCTGCGGCAAGCGCCAATACACTACTGAAGACATGAGTATAAAAAGCCGCTTTCCACCATGGAATACCAATATAATCCTGCTTGAACTGAAGGAAATGAATGTCCGTTTTAAAAGATGAATAATCAATGGCCATCTGCAGCATCAGGAATGTAGCCACACAAAGCACCAGGTAAGCAATCAGAGAACCAAGAATGTAAGTGATTGTTTTCAAATAGTGTTTAGAATGTCATGCAACTTAATTATTTTTTGCCTCCATTAGTTCATGTCTGTTAATAATAAGATAGCTTATGGCTGCCAACTGGAAAAGGACTGCCGGCAAAACAGTACGACTTAATTCAATACCCCCTGAAATAGAAAGAAATAGTGCAAAAAAGATGGAAGTGACAAGGAGTACGCCAACAAAAATAAGCAATTGTTTACCCGTAGCTGATAGTGGCCTTCTGAATGAAGGGGCCTTTTTCCTGAACCTCAGGATAATCCAATAAATAAGGGATAATCCGGAAAGGGCGATTGCGAAATATACCCCATTCTTTTTAAGAATTTTTATAGATGGACCATAACAAAAGTCAAGACAGTAAAGGCCAAATTGAGTGTCCTGCATATATCTTTTAACAGATAAACCCATCAGATTTATTACGTCTTTTTTTCTTTCGAAGTAAGCTATCCGAAATGCTTTGTTTAAAGTATCCACATAGGCTTTGTCGGTCACTTTAAGCACCTTTAACTCCTCCATCGGCGCTATACACGGGTCGCTGTTATATTTAGCCTGAAGCAACTGAATATCGTCAATCATCCGGCTAATGAAACGGGCTTCTTCGCTTGTTGTATCTTTTGCCTCCTGCAACCTTGCTTTCAGATCATTCACTTTATCAGAGTTTGTCAGAAGGTACCCGATATTGGCTGAAGAAGAACTCTTACTCATATTGTACCGGTAGCTGAAGACAAAAGCGCCAATAGTTACAATAAACAGTACGAGAGCCGGTACCCTTGCGGCGCGAAACGCTTTGCCGAACCATGCTATCAAAGCGAACAACACACTGCAGCCAACGACGTAAAGCATGATCCAGGGCTTTAACAGAATGGCAAGCAGGGCGATCGCCACGGAATATAGAATTGCAGATGCCAGCGAAGTTTGGCGTCTGGGAAAAAAAAGTAAGGATAAAAAAATGACAATCCAGATTTCTACCGCGAACAGGATGGATTCTGTTAAACAGGCTCCACAATAACTCCAGATTGCGGGCAGCAGAAGAAACCCGATCAATACTACAATATTTGTTAACGATAATAGTTTTTTACGTGGACCGCAAAACCAGAAGAAACATACCAGGCTCAAGATCTGGATAAAATAACAAACGATGCTTAGTTTCAGATGTAACTTGTTCGTTATTAGTAGCAATAGCGGAAATAATACAGGGCGGCCGGAAGAAGTATCACCCAGATGATCAGCCGTTGCCAGATAACCATCGGAATCGGGAAAAAAATTCACTGGTTTTATACAAAGCAGGATCAGCCAGGAAACAAAGAGAAGAATAGCGATAAGTTGAAAAAAAATCAGGCGGGTTCGGGAGGTTATGCGAAACATGCTCAAATGTAAAGAGAAAACATAAAACACATAAAAAAATTGTCCTACTTTCACGTCCCTATTACATGAAAAACGACACTGTTAATCACGACAAGAAAGCGATTATTATTGGAGCAGGACCTGCTGGTTTGACAGCTGCCTATGAACTATTGACACGGACAAATATAAAACCAATTATCCTGGAAAAGACCGGAGACATTGGAGGTATATCAAAGACCGTGAACTACAAAGGTAACCGGATCGATATAGGCGGACATCGGTTTTTTTCCAAATCGGACCGGGTTATGGATTGGTGGTTTCAATTCATGCCGTTGGAAACAACTACTGAGGGAGAAGTAAACATTAACTATCAAAACCGGTCACGCAAGTTATATACAAACGGAACTACCGGTACATCACCAGTTGACAAGAACAAGGTCATGCTGTTGCGCCGCCGTTTGTCACGCATTTATTTCCTGCGTCAATTCTTTAATTATCCGCTCAATTTGTCGGCAAGCACCCTTCGCAAACTTGGGCTTCTGCGAACCATAAAGATTGGTTTCTCTTATACATTTGCCAGGCTATTTCCGCGGCGAAAAGAAAGGACGCTTGAAGACTTTATGATCAATCGATTTGGTAAAACCTTATATAAAACCTTTTTTAAAGATTATACCGAAAAGGTTTGGGGAGTTAGCTGCAGCGAAATCTCTGCTGAATGGGGAGCCCAAAGGATCAAAGGCGTATCGGTTAGCAAAGCAATAGCACATGCGCTAAAACGTAAGAAAAAAGAAGATCAGGATATTGCGCAAAAAAATGTTGAAACCAGCCAGATCGAACGCTTTCTTTATCCAAAATTAGGACCCGGACAACTTTGGGAAGAAGTTGCCCGACAGATTGAAAGTATGGGCGGTGAGATCATCTTCCATCAAAAGATAACAAGCATTGCCAATCACAAAGACGGAGTTTCAGCCATTCGGTCGGTCAATGCACAAACCGGGGAATCTCAAACCTGGCAAGGCGACTATTTTTTCTCCACCATGCCCATAAATGAGCTTATTGGAGGTATGTTAGGCGGCGTTCCTGCCGAAGTAAAGGAAGTAGCGGCTGGTTTGCTATACAGGGATTTTATAACCGTGGGCTTATTGCTAAAGCAATTCTCTGTTCCGGAGAAGGCAACTGGCGGCTTCCAAAAGCTTAATCTGGAAGACACCTGGATCTATGTACAGGAAAAAGATGTAAAGGTGGGCCGGCTGCAGCTATTTAACAACTGGAGCCCTTTCCTGGTAAAAGACCCCTCAACAAGCTGGATCGGCATGGAATACTTTTGCAACAAAGAGGACCACTTTTGGAACCAGTCTGAGGAAGTTATTAAGGAAACGGCCATCTACGAACTGGAGAAGATCGGGCTTGCCCGGAAGGAAGACCTGTTGGATTCCACCGTTCTTCGTATGGAGAAAACCTATCCTGCCTACTTTGGGACCTACGATCGATTTGACGTCATCCGAAACTTTGTTGACGGTCTTCAAAATCTTTATCTGATCGGTCGCAATGGAATGCATAAATACAACAATTCCGACCACTCCATGCTTACAGCAATGACGGCTGTAGACAACATTGTTGCCGGCATCTCAGACAAATCAAATATCTGGTCTATCAATACTGAAATGGAATATCACGAAGAGGGGAAATAAGAGGTGAGGGCGATTTATTAAATGGATGCCTATTTCAATTTAAAGCCTGTGCATTTCAAATTGCCCTGCCTATAATTTGAGTTTGATGTACCATCGATCAGTTTATAGCTTATCATTATTAATCTGCAGCCTTCTCCAATCGGGTTACAGGCTTCTACAGTCGGATGATAGCCTTCGCTGTGCAGGTAGAAGCTTAATCCGTTCGGGAGTTAGCTTAGGCAGCACAGGTGTTAGCCTGTTCACGGCAAGAGTAAGCCTACTTTTGATAAGAGTTCTCTTGCTTAGGGCAAGAATAGACGGCAACTCAGAAGATGTCGCTATCAACTCAACAGGCAAAAAAACGCCTATTTTACCTTCAAACTGATAAAAAACGTCGCAAACGCTTCATGGTGGCCACCAAACCCTCCATGCAAAGAGGCGAACTCAATATGTAAAGAGTTAATGCCGGTCAGCATGCAGATCTTGTACTGATAGTTCTTTATTATTAAACCGACAATTGCGTTGACGCTTTTTAGTTGTAATATCCCTGAAACGCAGTAATGGTGGGAGTTTGGGGCAATAAAAAAGGCCACGTCACTTCTTGAAGAAATTTTGAATGCCTGGAAGTTTCCAGGATGATAACTTTTGCAAGGCAAATGGCGCCGCCCAAACCTTTAAGGCCCATATTATAAAAGCTGTTTCAAGTTATAGCTACATCACTAAGAGACATTTTTTAGTTACTCCTATCGTTTCAATCCCCGCATTAATCCCCGCAGATTTTTAGCGAGGGTTAAGCAATACTTTTTCCTCAAAAAGAAAAAAAAGATAAAATATAATAAAAGGGAATTTTTGTATAGGAATTTATTAGACAAGTGTATACCATGAACCCCTGCCCGTACCCTGCTTTTGTATATGCCTAGAAGCTGTAAGAGATTCTAAATGCTTTTTTACCGTATTTCTGTTTGCATTCGTTACCGTAACAATTTCGCTAATAGTAGCACGTCCGCGAGATTTGATTAACTCTATTATTTGCTGAGACAGTTCCGGTAATTGTGTTAAGATTAATTTTTCTTTTTCAATCTTCGATTCAAGACGCTGCTTTTGCTTTTTTAACGCTCTTAAGAAAAATATTACCCAAGGCTGCCAGTTAGGCTTATCTGATTTTAATGTGCCTTGTGTTTGCCTCAATGATAAATAATATGCTTCCTTACTCTGCTCAATAACTGCTTCCATAGAACTGTATGGAACGTAAGCGTAGCCTGCTCTTAAAAGAAGATAAGTTGTTAATACCCTGGATAGCCTACCATTTCCATCTTGAAATGGATGTATAGCAAGAAATTCTACAACAAAAATTGCTGTGGTTAAAAGGGGATGTAATTTCTTTTCTGAATAAAACTGATTTGACCACTGTACTAAGTCGGTCATTCTGAGAGGCGTTTCAAACGGGCTTGCCGTTTCAAAAACTACTCCTAAACTTTCTCCATCAGGTCCGAAAGCCTCTACATGATTTGGGGATTTTTTATAATAACCTCTATGCCAGTAATCCTTTTCGCTGTACTGCAATAATTCGTGGTGAAGCTGTTGGATGTAACTTTCACTAAGGGGTATATGTTCGTAATTCTGAAAAATTAAGTTCATCACTTCAGCATAACCTGCAACTTCCTGTTCATCTCTTGTAGAGAATTTCTTTATTTGAAGATTACTAAGCAATACCTCAACTTCTTTATCACTTAATTTACTTCCTTCAATACGAGTGGAAGAACCGATACTTTCTATTGTTGCTACTTTCTTCAATGAAGTAAGTTGTTCAGGTGCTAATTGTCCTAACGCTTTCCACGCCCCTTTAAACTCGTCTAATTCTGAAATTAGAGCGAGTATTTCAGCAGTTATATTTAATGTATCAATATTGAGCATATACCCATATTATTACCCATAAATACCCATAAATACCCATAACTATCTGTAATTATGTATAATTCATCCTGACTATTCTAAGTTCATAAATCGATATTCAAACTAATCAATTCTTATGAAATTGGCTATCCTGCTTATTTAAATGTTGTCCTAAAAAGAAAAACGCTTCATACAATTGTTGTATAAAGCGTTCATTCTGTTCGTGGTGTGGGGCGGGATCGAACCGCCGACACAAGGATTTTCAGTCCTTTGCTCTACCGACTGAGCTACCGCACCAACTAACTTAATCTCGCACCTTTTCGATTTTTACCTACTCGGCTAAATCGGGCTGCAAAAATAGGGGATATTCTCAACAAACAAGCAAAAATCTAAAAAGAATTCTAACTATTTTAAATAAAAAAAGCACCCTACTCGGAGTGCTTATTGGCTTATTCATTATTCATGCCCTTATTGCAGTTTCTTTATATAAATGCTTTCTTTTAAATAGATTCAACCGGCACCTTCCGACCAATACTGTCTGCATCCAATTCCAAAATCAATTGTTTAACCTCTGGTTTGGGCTCAGTAGTTTCTTTACGAGGAGCGGCTTGCTTAATGGTTTCCGGGTTTGACGGTGCCTGGGGAAGATCTACTTCATTGTCTGTAATTAGATCAGATCCTGCAGCCTTTTCAAAAAGCGGATCATCGATCCAATGGCTGTCATCCAGTGTTTTTGATGTAGATGATTTATGATCGGTATGCCCGGTTATTAATCCGTTGTTTGTTTTATCCTTGTCACCGGCATCAATGGGCGATGCGCTCCCATGGGCCTGTTTAAAGGATAACACTTTGCTGGCTGCACTCTCCTTATTCATTACGCCATACACCGCGGCCAGCATCAAACATGAAACGCCCATCAATACAATGGTTTTCATTAGGATCTTAATTTTAGCGTTTAGGAGTTATTACAACACTTAAACGGGATTATGAAATCTAAAGTATTAACCCGAAACCAAATAAGCTTCTTATTTCGATTAAAGGTCCCTAATGTTCGATGAATGCCTGTGAAACTCAGGCTGGCCATATAATAAAAAATGTATGCCACCGCCAGGCGGGGCATACATTCCAGATTGAGTAATTTATGTAGTGGAATTACATTCCGTACAGAGCCAGGAACTTGATGCGCATGATCTTTAACTGTTCCCAGTTAAAATTATGCTCGGCCAGTTCTTCCAGGGCTACCTGCAGGGAAGAAGTTTCGCAACCTTTAAAATATTCTATAATTTCTTCCTGCTCATTATCATCCAGCATTTCGGCAATGGCATAATCAAGGTTAAGCTTGGTGCCGCTGGCAGCTATGGTCTCCATTTCTTCCAGCATTTCATCCATGCGCCAGCCCTTGTTTTTGGCAATCACCTCCAGGGGAATCTTTTTATCTGTTTGTTGAATGATGTATACTTTATTACCGCTTTTGTTCACCACGCTTTTCATTACGAAATCATCGGGGCGAACAATATTGTTTTCCTCTACATAGCGGGCAACCAGTTCAATAAAAGGTTTGCCATAACGGATAGCCTTACCCTTACTTACTCCTGAACATTTTTCCAGCTCTTCGAGCGTGGTGGGGTACAGGGTGGCCATATCCTGCAGGGATGTTTCCAGGAAGATCACAAACGGCGGCAGTGATTTGCGCTTGGCTTCCTTCTGACGCAGCTCCTTCAGCATTTCAAACAGCTTTTCATCGGCTGCGGCGCCGGTGGCTGCTTCTGCCCCTTCATCGTCATCGGCATTGGCCTCTTCGTACAAATTGTTCAACACGATCTTGAACGATTTGGGCTTTTTGGCAAATGCTTCCCCGTTCTTGGTGATCTTTAATACGCCATAATCTTCAATATCCTTGCTCAGCAATCCTTCCAGCAGCATTTGCCGGATCAATGAGTTCCAGTAATGATCTGGCTGATCGTTACCAATGGCAAACTCAGGAATGCCTTCGTGACGGTACATGGTAATATTGGGGGTTAACCGCCCAATAATGATGTTAACGGTGTAATCGGAGGCAAAGCGTTCGTCGAGGGCTTTGATGGCCTTCAACACCTTCACCACATTATCTTTTGCTTCAACCTGTTCTTTCGGATGTAAACAGTTATCGCACTGTCCGCAATTAGGCTCGGTATATTCTTCCCCAAAATAGCTCATCAGTATCTTACGGCGGCATACACCACTTTCGGCATAGGCTACTGTTTCGCTGATAAGCTGGGCGCCTACTTCACGTTCACTAAGCGGCTTGTCACGCATCAAATGCTCCAGCTTTGATACGTCTTTATGCGAATAGTATAAAATACATTTTCCTTCCAGTCCGTCGCGGCCTGCACGGCCTGTTTCCTGGTAATAGTTCTCAATACTTTTTGGAATGTTATAGTGAATTACAAAACGGATATCCGGTTTGTCGATCCCCATTCCGAAAGCAATGGTGGCAACGATCACCTGTACATCTTCATTTAAGAAAAGGTCCTGGCGTTCTGCACGCAACTTACTGTCCAATCCGGCATGGTAGGCAACGGCTTTAATACCATTGGCCATCAGCATGTCGGCCAGCTCTTCAGTTGTTTTACGGTTTAATGTATAAATGATACCGCTCTTGCCTTTCATGGAAACAATGAAACGAACAATGTTCTTGATCGTTTGATCTTTCTTGATCTTGGGCTGTATTTCGTAATACAGGTTGGGGCGGTTAAAAGAAGAAATATAGATCTCTGGTTCTTTCAGTCCCAGGTTCTTTATAATATCGCTTTGTACTTTAGGAGTAGCTGTGGCGGTTAAGGCAATAACCGGAATGTCGGGATTGATCTGTGTCATCATTTCACGCAACCTTCTGTATTCAGGGCGGAAATCATGTCCCCATTCTGAGATACAGTGGGCTTCATCAACTGCAAAAAAAGACAACTTCAAATCAGAGAAGAACTCCAGGTTTTCCTGCTTGGTCAATGTTTCGGGCGCTACATACAACATTTTTGTGCGTCCGCTAAGCAGGTCATCATGCACCTCGCGTATTTCCTTTTTTGTTAAAGTAGAGTTAAGAAAATGCGCTACATCATCTTTACTACTGTAACTGCGTACCAGGTCAACCTGATTTTTCATCAGCGCAATAAGCGGGCTAATGATAATAGCAACGCCTTCGCTCATGATGGCCGGTAGCTGGTAGCACAAGCTTTTTCCACCACCGGTAGGTTTAATTACAAACGTATCTTTTCCTGCTAATAATGTTTTTATGATGGCTTCCTGGTTGCCCTTGAAATGATCGAATCCAAATTGCTCCTGGAGAGCTTGATGTAAAGAAGCGCTGGAAATAGTAGAAGAAGAGTTTGACGCTTTTTTCTTTGCTACTGTAGTGTCTTTCTGAAGTTTTGCCGTTTTTGACGACGTTTTTTTTGATGTGGTTGACATTGCTCAAATTGTTTCCTTCGCACAGATTGTTTCAGAAAATATTTATTTACCTGCCTGTTTATTGCCGGGTTATTAACGACAATAAATGGTTAAAGTTGCCCTTTAGTTAGCAAATCGTCAGATCAGTTGAATGGGTTTAAATTCAGGCCATTTAGGATAAAGATGTAACAGGCATCTTGTAAAGGGATGCGAATTTAATTCATTTTTGTTGTTATGCCAACCTTTTAATGGTCAATAAATCATATTTAAAAACCTGTTTAAGTGATATACAGGTAGTTAACATTGTTTTATAAGAACTACGGCAGGATTCCTTTTAAAGTGCTTAACTTAATAAAGTCAGCGTTGTTATTGCTATAGTTCTGAAAATGCCAGCCTTACGTCAAAGGCAGGTATAAAGCTTTGTGTAATTAACAATTTCAAGTAGGTTTGCGCCTTAATATGTCAACTTTGTCTGCCATTGATATTAAGTCCGTTGCGCTTCGAACCATAGGGTTGGAAGCAGAGGCTATTGCATCGTTACAAACCATGGTGAACGATGATTTTGAGCGTGCGGTTAAAGCAATTTATGAAACCAAAGGCCGGGTGATAATTAGTGGTATAGGTAAGAGTGCATTGATTGCCCAAAAACTGGTGGCCACTTTAAACTCAACCGGCACCCCTGCTATTTTTTTACATGCGGCCGATGCTATTCATGGCGATCTGGGTATGGTTCAGCAGGAAGATGTAGTAATGATAATCAGTAAAAGTGGCGAGAGCCCTGAAATAAAAGTATTGGTGCCCCTGGTTAAGAACTTCGGTAATACATTGATTGGC
>Ga0209646_1000663_pt1 | contig 12729 bp, 11 predicted proteins | sample AraplaL_Col_mTSA_FD_184259 | JGI IMG/M metagenome (GOLD analysis project Ga0209646, IMG submission 184259) | Arabidopsis root microbial communities from the University of North Carolina, USA - plate scrape CL_Col_mTSA (SPAdes) (version 2) | ecosystem: Host-associated > Plants > Roots >...
TCTGTTTCAACACCCGTTATTCCTGCCGGCGCCTTTACCATTACCAGCTATGGCGCCACTACCGGTTCTTCAGACAACACAACGGCCATAACCAATGCCATCAACGCAGCCTCCGCAGCCGGGGGTGGAACCGTAGTAGTGCCTTCCGGAACATTTTTGTGCGGCCCCATTAAATTAAAGAACAATGTTGGCCTGCAACTATCGGGCGGCGCCACGCTGAAAGCATTGCCATATGGCACCTATCCCGGTTCGGGCGGCACTGCCGCTGTAGCCGCCCTGATTGATATGAGCGGATTGACCAACGTGATGATAAGCGGTAGCGGTATCATTGAAGGACAGGGATCGGCATGGTGGACGGCTTATGCCAACACCAAGGCATCTGGCAATGCCATTGCACGCCCGGCCATGATCGGTTTTAGCAACGCTGCCACCGTAGAAATTGCAGGCATCAAAATTCAAAATGCCCCTAACAGCCATATCAGCGTAAGCAAAAACAACAACAGTGTTACTATTTCGGGAGTAACCATCAGCTCCCCATCCAATTCACCCAACACCGATGGTATAGATACCTGGTCGCCCAATATCAATATCACCAATTGCAATATCAGTTGCGGCGACGACAATATTGCCATGAACAACAACAGCAAGTATGTTACCATTACCGGTTGTACGTTTGGTGCAGGACATGGTTTATCAATTGGCAGTTATGCCGCCAGCATCGATCACATTACGGTAAGCAACTGCACCTTCAACGGCACTTCAAATGGCATTCACATCAAATCGAACCGCACCCGAAGCGGCACCGTTCAATATCTGACCTATACAGATATTACGATGACCAATGTATCGAATCCCATTAACCTGTGTGAGTATTATCCCGATAACACCATTCCTTCAAGCGCATCGGCCGACGCGGCTCAGCCAATAACCGCCACCACGCCGGTATGGAAGCATATCACTTTAAAAAACATTACAGCAACAGGGTCGCCCAAAGCCGGTCTTTTATGGGCCGTGCCGGAACAACCAATGGCTGATCTTGTTTTCGACAATGTAAAAATCACGGCCACTACAGGCATGACGGCCAACTATATTAACGGCGCTTCTTTTATAAACGGTTCCACAATAACCGTATCGGGTGGCAATGCATTTATAAGCACGTATTCATCTACCATTACTGGTATTAATACAATTACCGGTTTACCCCAATAGGTGAATTTGACATTTAATGAACGAAGTACGAAGTAGGAAGTAGGAAGTACGAAGTAGGAAGTACGAAGCTCGCGAGTTTCTTACCTCTTACTTCTTACTTCCTACCTCTGTTTTATTCTTCTAGCCTTACCAATATACCTTCATCGCCGCCCAAACCAAAGGTTCCATTCAGCGTGGCGCCTTCCAGCTCAGTATGGGTAGCCAATATGATGGTGCCCTTCAGGGTTATATGCGCAGGAGTAAAATAACAAACGCCATGGGTCAGGTTCAGTACTATGAGAAATTTGTCATTCTCCCATTCGCGAATGTAGGAAATGAGTTGATGATTGGCGTAGACGGGGCGATAACTGCCAATACTTAATGCCCGTTCTTTTTTACGAACGCCTATAAGTCTACGGTAAAACGTTAGCATTGAAAAAGGATCATCCCGCTGCGTTTGTACATTCTTTCGTTTATAATCCCGTTCCAGCGGCAGCCAGGGCTGCACCTTACTGAAACCGCCATAGGGACTGCTATTCCAGGGCATGGGCGTTCGTTCAGGATCCCGGCTCAGGTGCTTGCCCGGCATATTCAGCCCCTGCGGGTCCTGCACCTGATCTTCTTCAATGGGAACATCTTTCATTCCTATTTCTTCACCATAATAAATAGTGGGTGTTCCCCTGAGCGTTAGTAACAGCATGGCCGCTACCCTGGCCTGCGCCAGGCCCACGCGGCTGGCTATGCGTTGTTGATCGTGGTTGCCCAACACCCAGTTGGGCCAGCCATTTACCGGCAGCGCAGCCTCATAGGCATCGATCGCCGAGGAAATTTTTGAGGCTTCCCATGGCAGCGTCAGTAATTGAAAATTAAATGGCAAATGGGCGCCCATGCTATCAGGGCCGTAATACACCACCAGTTTTTCAATGGGCAGGTAGATCTCGCCTATTATTACTTTCTCGCCATAACTATCAACCAGCGTTCGCATTTGCCGCACAATATCGTGCACTTCGGGCTGATCGGTTGAATAAACCGGTAGCAACCGGTTGTAGTCGGCCTGCAAATCGGTGTAATCAGGGTTCAACGGGTTATCACGCAACTGGCTGTCTTTGATCATATGCCACATCACATCTACCCTGAAACCATCCACGCCTTTTTCAAGCCAGAAACGCATAACGTTGTACATTGCCTGCTGCACTTGCGGATTGCGCCAGTTAAGGTCGGGTTGTTCTTTTAAAAAAGCATGATAATAGTATTGCTTTGTTTGCTCATCCCATTCCCAGGCCTTGCCACCAAAAACACTCAGCCAGTTATTCGGCACGCCGCCATCTTCCTGGGCATCTTTCCAGATATACCAGTCACGCTTGGGATTATCGCGTGCCGACCTGGATTCAATAAACCAGGTATGCTCATTTGAAGTATGGTTAGGCACCAGGTCAAGGATCAATTTCATACCCAGGGTATGCACTTGCGCAATTAATTCGTCAAAATCGGGCATTGATCCAAATAAAGGATGCACATCTGTGTAGTTGGAAATATCATAACCAAAGTCTTTCATGGGCGAAGGATAAATGGGAGAGATCCAAATTACGTCAACGCCCAGCCAGTGCAAATATTCCAGCTTACTGATGATCCCCTTCAGATCACCAATACCATCGCCATTTGTATCCTGAAACGACCGGGGATAAACCTGGTAAATAATGCCCCGTTGCCACCATAAAAAGCCTTTTTGCTCCATAGATGCAGGTATGTTAGCCTTAAATTGCAAAAAGCATTCCCCGCGAAGCAGGAATGCGTTGAAGAACGGGCACCAGAATGGAGCGACCTACTAACGGTTTGAAGGAAGCGCTAAATATTTCTTATCTTCAATTATAACCAGCCCATCCTATTATGAAATTCAATCATCAAAAGCCCATTGATACCTTATCGAATGTTGAGCTTGTAGAAGATATCCCCTTCACGCTTAAAAATTATGGTATCAGCTTCAGTGGTGGCTGGTTGAAATTCCCCCTTAGCTGTGATTATCATACGACCACAGATCAATACATGGTAACGTATTTTGTCTGCCTTAGTAAATATGCAGATGTTTCTATAACTAAAGCTGATCTGGTTTGGCTTTCCGGCGCTTCAACTAACGTTCAATATATCAGTGACGATTACGGTGGCGGCGTTACTTTTCCTTTTAGTAGATTTACCGGCGCCGGATTTAAAGCAGGCGATAAAATCTATGCAGCAATTGTTCCTGTAACAGGAAAATATAGTGACTTGTATGTTAGCACTGTTTACAATAGTAATCCCACTATAAATTATCAGGTCATCTCCCGTAAGGCAGGCACTACATCAAATGTAACATCTTTTATTTTAAATCAGTAATTCACCTTTTATTGATAACGCAGGCATTGGCATTGGACAAGATCTAGAAATGCTGGCAAATGAATTGCGTAAGGCATTCCGATGGCTGTTCAATGGTGTATACGCATGTATACCGTAGAGCAAAATCAGCAACCACAGCCTTTCTGTTTGCCTGTACGCGGTATGGTTTTTATTGGTTAAAAGAATGCAATAAGATTCAATAACTTTTAAAACCTTATAGTATGGCAACTCAAAAGTTAGCAGGAAAGCGGGTAGCAATCATTACAGAGAATGGATTTGAAGAAGTGGAATTAACCAGTCCGTTAAAGGCGTTGAAGGATGCGGGCGCCAATGCACAGATCGTTTCGCCCCAGCAAGATAAAGTGAAAGCATGGGACCACGACCACTGGTCACAGGAATTGCCGGTTGATGTGCAAATAGATTCGGCTCATCCCGAAGATTTTGATGCGCTGGTTGTTCCTGGTGGTGTTATGAACCCTGACCATGCAAGAACAAACGAGAAATGCATCGCATTTGTTAAACATTTTCTGGATGCCGGCAAACCGGTAGCAGCTATCTGCCATGGCCCGCAGTTACTCATTGAAACAGGGCTTTTGAAAGGACGTACCATGACCTCCTATCCTTCTATAAAAACCGACCTTAAAAACGCAGGGGTGAATTGGGTAGATAAAGAAGTGGTGGTAGATAATGGCCTGGTGACCAGTCGCAGCCCTAAAGACCTGGAAGCCTTTAACAAAAAAATGCTGGAAGAAATTGCAGAGGGTATGCATGAACATGCGTAATTGTTAAAACCTGTTATGAATGCCAGGTTGTGCTTACGCGCTACCTGGCATAATCTTTTTTGTACCTACTAAAAAAGCATATGAACGCCAATAAACGTGATGAAGAATTGAAAAAAGAAGTTCAGAAAGACCCCAAAAAGGAAGCGCAGAAAAACGCCTTTGTAAATGGCCAGTCACCGGAATCGGTTAAAAAGAATCCTAACCCAAGGGCGAATGAAAACCTTGCCGATAAAAAAGAACCACAAACGAAAGAAGATACAACAGGCGCAGGCAGTGAGATCACCGATGGGGAAGATGGATAAGTTAGCTATCGCTACCAATGCTAAGTTATAATTATAACACCAGATGTATTTTTAATGTCTTTTGAGTGCTACTTGCAGGAACTCCATATCCGGCTCCTACCTGGCATTTAAATGGTTTTCCTGTAGCCCTTTGAAGTTTTTGTGCAACCTGTCGGGCAGTGGCTTGTGTGCTACTATCATAATAAAGAACAGTAGGGGAAGTGGCTAACCAGTTGGGACGCTCTCCCTGAAGTAATTTACAGTTTGTAAGCGAGTAACCCTCATTCTCCAGCGATTTTTTGGCTCGGCTTAATAATTCCGGGTCCACATTGTGGCCATATAGCGCCAGGGAATAATCGGAATTTCCCGCAACCGAAATCTTTCGAACAATATAATTTCTGATCTTAGGACTAAAAAGCTGTTTTATCTTCCCGTTAACAGCTGGAATAGAAATCACGATATAAGCAACAACAATGCTTTTCCAAAAGTCCTGTTGCTTATAAAAAGGAGTTTTCAATAACTTAATTTCTTGCTTTAATTTTTCCTTTTCTAACTGATCCTTTTCTTGATCCATAAATTATTAGCTTAAAACGAAAGTTCAATAATTACTCAAGTAGGAAATCTCAATCATGGATATGCATAGGAAAATGAAGAGACACCAAAATATAAAATAATTTGATGAACGCATAGTTTTTGAATAAAAAAATATTCATATCATCTGTCGCACAACATTTTTTTTGTTACAGGGAATTATTATACTTGATTGAGATCAATAAAAAAGCGCTGAAATCAGCGCTCTTCTTTATTTTTTATACACAGAAAGGAAATTAACCTAATTCATTGCCAAAACCTGCGGACCAAACTCTTCAAAATAGATCCGCTGCTTATCTATGCCGGCGGCAACAAGGTCGCTGTACTGTTTCTGAATAAATGCAGTAGGCCCGCAAATAAAATAATGGGCGTCAGGAGCCAGATCAAGCTCAGGTACTTTGTTAATATCCAGGTAGCCTTCTAAAATACCGGCTTCTTTTTCCTGCCCGGTAAGCTGGTTATAAAATACGTGCTGCTTTACCTGCGGGTTCTCATTAACGATAGCTGTGAGCTGGTCTTTGGCAGCCGCAAAATTAGGCAATGAAAATAAAAGACAAAAATATCTTTTACTGTTTTTACAAAAGGTTGCTATTTTTTCCGCCACCGTATTAATCCACTAAAATTTTCTCTACATCAATGATCAACGATCCTGCATCCGCCTTCGCGCTATCCCTTTCTTCGTAAGAGAGGTTAATAACAGGTATTTGTTTGCCCTTCTGTCTATCGCCTGTTGCTTCAAACACCATTTGTTTAATCAGCGGCTCCGGCGTCCATTCCTTATGTGAAGAAGGCAGGCCAAATTCATCTTTATATAAGTCCTGACTATAAAGCCTTTTAAATAAATTATCCTGGGGCCTTACAAAATAGATGGTTGTTTTTGAGCTATCGTAGTTTTGCTGAAAGTAAGTATGGATTGCCTGGTATTCCTTATTAAGCGGCCTGATATAATTCAGGTTAAAATTACACCAGGCAACAACAGCGACAATTACACTCGCCAGGTAAGGAATACTATTTTTGAACCTGCTTTTGCTGAACAACTTTATTATTACATCTGCCAACAACATAGTTCCGGCAAGATTTAAACAAAGCATGGTGCGATAAGAAGAAAAATTTTCCCGGGGCAGCAATACAAACATATACATCAACATCATCAATAACAGCATTCTGACAACATAGGCAAATTTGTGAGTCAGCTTCTGCTCCTTATCAAAAGCAAATACAGAAAACAACCAGGCAGCCAACATAAGCGGATAAAATGCCTGGGAAAAGATACCATGCATATTATACAGAAAATTAAAGCTGAATGCCTGCGCCAGCGGTTGTGAAAAGAAAAACGATATTTTTTCCAATGGGTGAACCGACAGTGCAGTGCGATCACTGGCCTCTATTCCATATAAATAAAATGAATATCTAAAAAGTAAATAGTAGAGTAAAAAAACTGCCAGATAACAACCTACGCCGATATACATGATCCTGTCAATCTTTTTATACCGGTCGTTCAAATGACACAAAAAGAAAGGCAACAGAAAAGCGCCAAACATGGGCTGGTAAAGAAATAACGACCCCAGTCCCAATAGTACTATCGCGATAATGCTGACCGGCGAAATTCGAAGATCTTTCCTGCCATAGAAGTGCATAAACAGCAGGTGCCCGCTTACAAGCCCCATGATAAAAGCGAGGAAGACCGCCACGTGCACTGCCCAACCAATAACTATGGCTAATGTAATGCTACAGGGAAGACAAATACTTAAAAATAGTACCCAACGCTCATTTAAATGAAAGACCTTCTTCCAGCTATTCAGAATAACATTCCATACAATTATAGCCATCGCCCAGCCTGCCAATGAAGCCACCCTCATCCATTTTAATTGGCTCATGCTTTTCAATAACGGATATAACTTTTGCATAATAAGCGCGTTCAATGCCCTACCCACTTCAAAAAAAATGAAAAAATTGGTTTTGTCGTCATTGTGCCAAAGCTGATGCGCTTCATCTGTATACACATAATCAGTAAAGAAAACCGGGTAAAAAACGAGAATCAGCAGTAGGATGCAGATAGTTTGGATCTGGAATAACTTCATAATTTAGCGTATCTGATCCAAATATAATAACGGTAATCAATATTCCAAGTATTTACCGGAATTTCAGAAGCGTTTTTTTGCGTCAGTAATATACTTCGCATACATAACAGCTGTAGCCAGTACAATGCCTGTTGCCGTTGCATACAATATACCCGGTTTAAAGGAATAAATGGCTGCTGCAGCGAGTGGCACCAGCACATTATTGGCCGATAACAGGCTTTGGTTTACACCTTGTAATTTTCCATGCTTGGTCTCTTCAACCGATCGAGATAGTTTACTATTGTACGTTGGGTCGAATAAACCTTCGCCGGATATGATACCTATTACCGCAAGCGAAACAATAATTGCTGAATGTACGTATATGCTTGCCAGCATCAATCCTAAACCGGTGCCAAGAATAATCAAACCGGTTATGGCCACACTTTTTTCACTAAAATGTTTCAGTAACCAGGGTAATAAGAAGGCACGCGAAAGGATCTCGCATATTCCTACGAATGTTAAGATACCGCCAATGAATGCGGGCCCCCAATGATAAATGTCTTTCAGGAAGAGCGTAAAATTAAACTGGAAGATGCCCAGCCCTGCATAAAACAGCACACCTGCTACCAGCAGTAGTTTTATGCCATTCAGGGTGAATATATCTTTAAAATGGGAAAAGGTATTGAAACTGCCTGGTGTTAATTGTTGTATCCGCTTTTCGGGCGCTAAAGATTCCGGCAACAAAAAATATACCGCTACACCGGAAAGAAATATTAAACCTGCAGTGATAAAAAAAGGCAGACCAATAGAGATGCTTCCGAGCAATCCGCCCAATGCGGGACCGCCAATTTTTCCAATTCCCATAACGGCGCCGATGTATCCAAACCATTTAGCCCGTTCCTCAGGTTCGGTAGTGTCGGAGATATAGGCAAATAAAATGCTGATATTCCCGGCTGTAAGCCCGTCAATAATACGGCCCAGAAAAAGTATCCATAATGAGCCACCTATCCCAAATAAAACATAGCCGGTTACAGACCCCAGTAAACTGACGATAAGTAAACTTTTTCGTCCATACTTATCACTTAAGGCCCCTAAAACTGGCGCCGCAAAAAACGTACAGGCCGCAAATACCGACATCAACAAACTCATGCCCACAATAACCTGCCCCGAAGGGAGATATTTACCAACTAAAAAAGGCAGTAGCGGCAGCACTACCGACAGGCCGATAGAATTCAAGAGCAAAATTCCCATTATGATCCACAATTTATTTTTCTTCGATCTCATGTTTATATGATTTGTGATGCAAAAATTCATGTTATTATAGAGATAAAATAGCTACTTTGGCCACATAAATAGTCGTATAAGGCCATAAAATGAGCGGAGATAAACAACCGATAGTTCCCAATATACTAACCAGGTTTGCCCATTTGCTGGGAACTGAAGTAAAAAACAGGCGTTTAGAGATCCCCAAAAAGTTTGGTAAAGGGTATTGCACCGGATTCGTTTTTAATGAACAGCTCCGGATGCTCATCAGTAATTATGAGTTGAAGGAAGACCTGGTTGTTGCAAACCCAGACATTGATGCTTCCAGGAAAATGATCTTTTTTAAGTTTCAAAATATCTTTCCCAAAACAGCCATAGCATTAACGGGAAAACATGTAATGGAAATGCCTTCGGTAATAATTGCTACCAGCCGCATGAACACCGATGACTTTATTGCCATTCATACCAACACGGCTACTATTAATATAGAAGTAGACACCAATTATTTGAGCGGCCTGTTTAACCTGCAGGAAAGATCACCGGTTTTGCAAAGCCTGTTACAGAATACGCAGCCTTTACTATTTGAGCAACTGATCTATCCTTCGTTACAGGTAATTGTAAATGAGATACTGACTGAACAGGTTGATGAGATCTTTCAATCCTACTTTCTAAAAATAAAAGCGGAAGAACTGATCTGCAGGCTGTTGATGGAATTGGAAAAGCGGGATAAAAAGCAGCTGTATGCTTTAAACAGTAACGATGTGGAAACCATTTACAAAATAAAAGAACGGATGCTTGCGCATTTGGGAACGCCGCCAGTTATAAACGAACTGGCGATGAGCGCCAATATGAGCCCGAGCAAATTAAAACGGCTATTCAAACAAATTTTCGGCAACAGCATTTTCGGTTATTACCAGGAATTCAGAATAAAAGAAGCTGCCCGTTTATTAAAAGAGAAAAAGCTGTCGGTTTCGGAGATCGGTTACGAATTGGGGTTTACCAACCTGAGCCATTTCTCCAGGGTATTTGAAGCGCACATCGGCATGAAACCTAAAAAATATTCGGTGAGCTGATTTACCCCTAAAATTTACCAAATACCCCCCATCTTTCAATAGATATTGATTGACATTTGTCTTGCCTGTTTCATTTTAATAGCTATAGGGAAGCTATCAATTAACTAACATTCAAAAAGCCATTATGAAAAAATCAAGTTTAAACCTTATTGTTTTTCTGTCTGTTATGATGGGGACGTCCTGTAACAAAAAAGCTGCAGACAACCCTGCCGCACAAACGGGCGTAACAAACCAGGCAACAACCGAACTAAGCTGGGTAACGGTTCTTCCCACCACGTCATTTAATTCTTACGGCACTTACTGGAACGACCTGTATCCATGGGGGTCAGATCATAACGGATCGGCCCGAATGAGAAGCCAGAATATAGCTACTTCTGGTGGAGTGCTTACAATGACTGCTTACCCTGGCACTGTTAGCGATAAGCCAAGCATTCACTACTTTTCCGGCACCTGTTATGCCAAACAGCAAGTTACTGTTAGCGCGTCATGGCCTAAATGGCGGGTATCCGGTGAGTTCCAGTGCCCTTCCGTTACAGGCACCTGGCCAGCACTCTGGTTAAACGGGGCCAATCAGTGGCCACCGGAAAGTGATATTATGGAGTTTAAAGGAAGCGCCACCTGCTGGACAAACACCTACAAAAATGAAAATGGCCAGTGGTCGAGTGTTGGCACAACGATCTCGGGCCCGGCCAACTGGCATACTTACACGGCCTATTTAACAAGAATTGGCAGTACCAGTAACGTGAGTATCGAATACTGGATAGATGGGACGAAGGTATCTACACAAACCGGTCAAAACTTCGTGAACGAACCACTTAACTTAATTATCGACCTTCAAATGGAAGGTTCATCAGGTACGCCCGGCCCCTCAGGAAACACGGTTATGCGCGCGCGAAACGTTACCATTCAAAGAAGCGCTACCCTATAAAGATCATAATCAAATATCAGCTTCCCTGGCTTGCAATTGATTCAGATTAAGCCAGGCCTTAACAAAGGCCTGGCTTATTTTTATACATTGAAATACCGGCGGGTGCCTGTAGTCTTATTATTTCTCTTTCGTCTGGGCGTTCGTATTCAGTTGATCGAGGATGGGTTTTTCAATTGCCTGCAGCTGTGACTGTTCCTGCTTCAATAACTCCAACACAATAATGTCATTGGCGCCTTTCTTCAACCACTCAACGGGTACATAAAGGGTTTGCTGCGGGCCAACGCTCCAATATCTTCCCAGGTTATGTCCATTCACCCACACCACACCTTTGCCCCAATTGCTAAGGTCCAGGTAAGTATCGCCCACAGCCTGTAAATTGAAAGTTCCTTTTTTAAGTACCGGAGCTTCTGTAACAGCCTTGCTGTTCTTCAGAGAAACAGCTTTTATGTTATCAAAAGGAAGCGGGAACATCTGCCAATCCTTTAATTCTTTTCCATTAAAGCTTACCCCGGCTGTAATTCCTTTTTTATTTTCCTGGAGGTAGGGTCCATAATTAATTCTGCCCAGATTTTCAACCAACACATCCAGTTGACATTTTCCCTGGGGAAGCCGGAGCCATACGCTATCCTGTTTCAATCGCCGGTCTAAAACACTTACGCGTTTTCCATTGATGAAAACAATTCCATAATCGCGCAGGTCTTTTATTTTCAAAGCGCCTTCGCTGCCGCCATCGATCGTTGTGCGGTACAGCATAAATCCATACGCCTGGTTCAACGCTTCAAATGTTAACGGAGTGGCATTGGCTTTTGCACCCGGCAATACATCAAACAAACTGGTGGTGCTGACAAATTTGATGGGCGGAATGGCAATAGTTGGTTTTGCGGCAGGCACTTCGGGCAGGGTTTTACCTGCGGGCAAATGTTTTTGGATCACTTTACGGAACTCCAGAAACTTAAATGTAGGATTCCCGGCTTCATCCAGCGGTGCATCATAATCATAACTGCTGATCTGCGGCTCATAAGGCTCTTTATCGTTGTAATTAGCACCATTCATGAAATCGCGGGTAGTGCCCCCATGAAACATGTACATGTTGAGAGATATTCCTGCTGATAAAACCGAATCCAGTCCCGGCGTATATTTCTCTGCCGGCACTTTGTGGTGTTTTGTTCCCCACCAGTCGAACCAGGCAGGATACCACTCTGCGACAAAGAATGGCCCTTTGCCTTCATTGTTCTGTTTTATCAGCTGCTTTATCTGTGCCGGCTTATCCAGGCCGTTTATGGAAGTAAACAGCTTGCCGGGCAGGTTTCCTTTTGCCAGGTATTGTTCGGGGTCGCAGGTATACAGCAATCCATCAAAGCCTGCTTCAATAAACATCTTTCTATTAATATCCAGGTATTCCCTGTCGCTTCCATAAGCGCCGTATTCATTTTCCACCTGCACCATCAAAATATTGCCACCATGGTTAACCTGTAATGGAGCCAGTTGCTTTCCTACCTGCTTAATGTAATTTTTATAGGCCTGCAGGTATTGCGGCTCCTTACTTCTTACTTCCAAACCTTTGATATTTTGCAGCCAGTATGGATAGCCACCAAACTCCCACTCTGCACATACATACGGACTGGGGCGAAGGATCACCCACAAACCTTCTTCCTGCGCTGTTTTTACAAAAGCAGCAATGTCATTGTTACCGGAGAAATCATATTTCCCCTGTTGCGGCTCCTGCAAATTCCAGAACACATACGTACCAATGGTATTCAACCCCATTGCCTTTGCCTTCCGCATGCGGTCGCGCCAGGCTTCCCGCGGTACCCGGGGGTAATGCATTTCACCGGAGATGATCTGGAAAGGCTTTCCATCGAGTAAAAAAACCGAATCTGCCAATTGAAAACTGTGCACAGACCTGTTTATGACTTGTTGACCTATCGATGAAAAAGAAAAACAAATAACAATAACTACGGTGAGTAATTTTTTTCCGATTGAATTCTGCATATCAAGCGCTTTCTTTTTAGTCTACCATACATTAGAAAACAATAGACTATATGTAAATGCAATAGTTTTGGATAATCGTTCTGTAAAAATATGTGTTTAAATCACCTTTATCGGGGGTAAAATCCTGAATAAAGGGGGGTAAATCACGATTTGCCCCCTTTCAAGAGTCACTTTGCCCCCTAAAGAGAGCTGTTGGCCAGG
>Ga0209646_1000669_pt1 | contig 12646 bp, 4 predicted proteins | sample AraplaL_Col_mTSA_FD_184259 | JGI IMG/M metagenome (GOLD analysis project Ga0209646, IMG submission 184259) | Arabidopsis root microbial communities from the University of North Carolina, USA - plate scrape CL_Col_mTSA (SPAdes) (version 2) | ecosystem: Host-associated > Plants > Roots >...
TTGAATAATGCCAATACCTTTGGCGGTTCCTACCCAAATAAAGTTATTTTTATCTTTTGCAATGCACCGTACATCATTATCCGGCAGGTTGCCATTTCCTTTTCCACTACGGAAGAATTTCCATTGGTCGTCGGCCGGGTTGTCGATGGTTTGGCCGTGATTAAAACAGGCAAGGCCATTGTTCTTTGGCAGTACGATCCATTTCTGGTTATTATCATCGATCACTATTTGTGAAACCGCCTGTTCGGCGAGCGCAAAAGGAATAATGAACGACTGCCAGTTGCCCCCTGCTTTTTTTACAAGTAGGGGGTTCAGTGCGCCATAGTTGGCAACCCATAAATTATTGTCAGCATCAAATGCAAGGCCGCTTACCCGGTAGCTTTTTGAATTAAAGTAGGCGGGTTGTATAGCAGAGTTTTGTTTGAAGAGGGTGATGGAATTATCTTTTGTGATGTTCACCAGCCCGCCGCCAAACGAACCGGCCCATACGCTTTCATCGGTGGGGTCGGCGGCTACAGCTATCAGATCGGTCAGTGAATCCAGTGTTGAAAAGCGGGTGTTGTTATAATAACTCCAGTTGTTATCGTTAAAGGCAAACAGTCCGTTTTTGTTATTAAGCGGGTCCCAGTTGGCGCTAACGCCGCCTGCTGTTACCCACAGCTTGTTATGCAGCACCTGCATAGGGCCGGTAGCTATTGCGGGCGGCGCATCGGGCAGCAAACGGTTGAATGCCGTGCCGCTGTAATTTGATAGGCCCGCCAGGGTATCGGCGATATAATATTCGTTTTGATAAAAGATCGCCTGGCGTGGCGCCGGGGTTAGCTGAATATCCTGTATTGTTTGTTCGGTGGTTCCGGTTGCGGAAAGCAAAACTATGCGGCCGGTGTTGTTATTGGTTTCGCTAAGAAGTATCTTGTTGTCAGACACTGTACAATTGCTAATAGCCCAGCCATCGCGGTATAATAAACTCCAGGTGCTGCCATTTTGTAACCACAACGAATCATTTCTTACCGCCACTACATTGTTTTGAAGGCTGGCCAGTTCCTGTACATTACCGGCAGGCAAACCATTGCTGCCCGATACCAGTTGCCAGTTGCGAAAATCGGCCAGGTTGGCGTTAACAGGTGCTTGCTTCAAGCCTTCACTGGTAGCTGCATATACCACATTCCCACTGCTGGTAACCGCATTAACAGCCACTTTTGTTCCACCACTCCCAATGATGTAGGTATCTTTTATTTCGTATTTATCAAGGTTGATAACCACAATACCAATACCAGTGGCCAGGTAAGCCAGCTGCTGATCTATGAATACTGCTTTTATACTTTTATCACCTGCTATACTGGAATTTTTTAATGAATTTATATTGATGGGCTTGTCATCAACCAATACATCAATATTGCTGTTATTGTAGGCAATTACCACGCGCTGGCCATTGGGTTCGGCGCCAATAGCGCTGATGCCGGTTTCGGCCAGTCCATTGGTGCGGCTCCAGCGTTCAATGGTGTTATCGGCCACATCAACTGAAAATAAGCTATAAGGGGTAGCGGCCCATACTTTACCGGCGGTGTAGGTAACACCGGTAACCTGTTGATAGGGTAAGTGATCTCGCCATTGACCTATTGGCTGCAATTGTGCCAGTGAAACGAACGGAATGGTGAGCGCTGCGCAATAAAAGGCCAGGATCCGTTGTAGCATAGTTGTCAAAGGTAATTATATGTGGTTGAATTGTTAATATAAAGGCGCGGACCGATAAACTGCCACATTATAATAAAATAGTTTCTTAATTCGTTGACATTAAAAGTTCGTTACGGACTTTCATTATCGGCAAATAAACTTCCTTAATCCTGTTAAAATGAGTTTCTTTGCTGCCAATAATAATATTCTTAGCAGTAAATTCTATATTCTACATGTGGGAAAAAATCGCCCGGTTCATTTTACGGTCACGCTGGATGTTATTGATCCTCTTACTGGCCTTAACCGGTTTAATGGGCTATCACGCTTCCAAAGTTCAAATGAGCTATGAGTTTGCAAGAGCTATTCCAACCGATAATCCCAAGTACCAGGCCTACCAGTCGTTTCGCAGTAAATTTGGCGAAGATGGCAACTTAATGGCTATTGGTATTACCACCGATAAATTGTTTCAGGCCGATGTGTTTAATGATTATGCAGCATTGGCCAAACAGATAAAAAAGGTGAATGCGGTTGAAGATGTATTAAGCGTACCAGGCGCCACCAACCTGGTAAAAGATACCGCTAATGAAAAATTAAATGCCGTTCCGGTTTTTCCCAACAGGCCGCTAACGCAGCCGGAACTGGATAGCCTGTCGAACGTCTTTTACAGGTTGCCATTTTATCAGGGCCTGATGTTCGATCCGGCATCGCATACCTACAATATGGGTATACGAATTAACAAAGACGTTTTAAATTCAAAAGGAAGAAATAAAGTAGTTACTGAAATTGTTGCCATTGCCGATGCATTTGGTAAAAAGCATAACCTGGAAATGCATTACAGCGGCCTGCCATTGATACGCACTAACCTGGCTACCAAAGTGGCTTCTGAAATGCAATGGTTCCTGCTGGGCTCGCTTCTTCTTTCCGCCATAATTTTATTGATCTTCTTCCGCAGCCTGAGTGCCACGCTTATGTCGCTGGCGGTGGTAATTATTGGCGTAATATGGTGTATGGGCACCATTCAGTGGTTTGGGTATAAGATCACCCTGCTCACCGGTGTAATACCACCATTGATCGTGGTGATTGGTATTCCCAACTGTATCTACTTCCTGAATAAATATCATACGGCTTATAACGATATCAACGGCGAGATCTTCACCAATGAAAGCAGAAAACGGGTGGCTTTAACCGCCATGATCAGCCGCATGGGTATTGTAACCCTGTTCTGTAATATTGCTGCCGCTATTGGTTTTGCCGTATTTGGCCTTACCAAAAGCGCTGTGTTGAAGGAGTTTGGGATTGTTGCAGGTATCAACATCATGGCCCTGTTCTTTATCTCCATTATGTTTATACCAGCCGTACTGAGCTTTTTGCCCGATCCTAAAAAACGGCATACAAAGTACCTGGAGAACAAATGGCTGCTGGCTATTCTGGACAATCTCGAACGCTGGTCGTCGAACCACAAAAAATTAATTTACGGAGTAACCGCCATAATACTACTGTTATCAGTAGCAGGCATGTTCAGGCTAAAATCAGTAGGGTACATTGTAGACGATCTGCCAAAAACCGATAAGATCTATAAAGACCTGAAGTATTTTGAAGAACATTTCAAAGGGGTAATGCCGCTGGAGATTGTAATAGATACCAAACAGAAACAGGGTTTGCGGCGTAATCCCGTGCAAACCTTTGCCCGCATAGATTCTTTATCGCAGTTTATTGCTGCCCAGCCTGAAATGGCCCGTCCGCTTTCGATTGTAGAAGGGTTGAAGTTTGCCCGGCAGGCTTACTACAATGGCGATAGCAGCGCTTACAAGGCGCCCAGCGAGGCCGATTTGCTATTTTTATCGCAATACCTCAGCGCCAAAGCATCAACCGACAGCAATGGTAAACAAAACAATTTTAACCGCGTGGTAGCGTCCTTTATGGATAGCAACCGCCGCATGGCGCGCATAAGCGTTAGCATGAAAGATGTAGGCAGCAAACGTTTGCCCCAGTTGATCAGCACCATTGAAGACCGCAGCCGCCAGTTATTCGATACCGCCAGATACCAGGTTGAGTTTACCGGCACCAGTGTAACCTTCCTCGAAGGCAGTGCATTCATTATAAATGGTTTAAAGGAAAGTATTATGTGGGCCTTCCTGCTTATAGCCCTTTGTATGTTATACCTGTTCAGGTCATTTAAAATTTTAATATGTTCACTCATTCCCAACATCATCCCGCTGATTATTACGGCCGGGGTAATGGGATGGGCCGGCGTTGCCATAAAACCATCCACCGTGTTGGTGTTTTCGGTAGCGTTGGGTATTGCCATCGATATAACTATCAGGTTTCTTGTGAATTACAAACAGGAAATGTCGATCAATAGTAAAAAGACCTCACAGGAACTGGTAATTGACACCATTCACAAAACCGGTATCAGCATCATTTATACTTCACTGGTGCTTATAGCCGGGTTTGTGATCTTCTGCTTTAGCGGATTCGGCGGTACACAGGCGTTAGGCTGGCTTACTTCGCTTACCCTGGTACTGGCAACATTGACCAACCTGATATTTTTACCGGCTCTGCTGTTAACGCTGATAAAAAAGTAAGAATCTAACATTTTGCTCAGTGAGGGTGCCTCTTAACAAAGGCACCCTCTCACTTTTTTGGGGATATCAGCCGGCATTAACCAGCAAAGTGTTCAAATAAGCTCAAATTGTGTTTTATTTGCATTTTAATTGGCATGATATAAAAATTAAGCATTATATACATGCGAAAACTTTCAATTTGTGATAAGAAACTAACATATAGATTAGTATGAAGCAGCACTTATCATTAATTTATGTCCTGTAATAAGACCAAACTAAACTGTAGTCTATTAAATCGACCAAACATGAGAAAGTTACAAAGACGTATCCGTTCCTCAACTTCCGTACTTTTCACCCTACACCCGAACCATCTTGACTGTATAACGGTACAAAAAGGTACCGCTATCGGTGCATTTACCGGTGGCTGGCAGCAATGAGGGTGATGTAATAAGCATTTTTCTGCCATTGATCCACTGCCTTTAAATCCTTGGTCCTATCTTCTGTTACAACCAAAATAAAATGAAATGAGAAAAATTCTAATGCTACTATGCGGCATGCTACTCCTTTATGGACAATTGCTTGCCCAATCCAAAACAATTACCGGAAGGGTAACTGACGAAAAAGGAAATCCGGTGCCCAATGCTTCCATTACAATAAAAGGAACGGCGTTGGGAACTACCTCAAAAGAAGATGGCACTTACTCACTTACTGTTCCTGCCAGTTCCAAAATACTTACCATATCAGCCGTAGGCCTGGAAGAACAGGATTTAGCTATTGGTGAAAAAACATCGATCTTAATTACATTAACGAGCAAACAGAATACTTTACAGGAAGTAGTGGTTACTTCGCTGGGTATCGCCCGTGACAAACGTTCACTGGGTTATGCTACCCAGAACCTGAAAGCCGATCAGTTCAACGATCGCGGCCAGGTGAACGTGGTAAGTGCTTTACAGGGTAAGGTAGCGGGTGTAAACATTACCAATGCGAGTGGTGGTGCAGGCGCCTCTGTAAATATAAATATCCGGGGTATTTCTTCTTTTACGGGAAGTAACCAGCCGTTATTCGTTATTGATGGTATTCCCATCAGTAACGATGTTGACAGAACCAATGGCGGTCCTAATGGTACACTGGGCGATAACCAGCCACCAAACCGCGCGCTGGACCTTGATATGAATAATATTGAGTCTATCAATATCCTGAAAGGGCCGGCCGCTTCTGTGTTGTATGGTTCAAGAGCCGCCGCCGGCGCCATTATTATTACAACTAAAAAAGGAAGCGGGCAAAAAGGCAAGGCGGAAATTATTGTTTCTTCCAACGAAAGCTTTCAACGGGCTACCGGTTTGCCAAAACTGCAAAACGAATACGGGCAGGGAACCAACGGGGCTTATGCCAACAGCACCGGTAATTCCTGGGGACCAAAATTTGGTTCTACCCCAACCATCGCCAATGGCCTGCTTACTTCCAGTGGTGCAACGATCCCATACAATCCCTATCCTAACAACCTCAAGAACTTCTTTGAGACCGGGATACTTTCTGATAACAATATTTCCATTAACAGTGGCGATGCCAAACAGAATTTTACTTTCTCTGCCGGTTACCTGTATCAAAAAGGTATTTTGCCAAACACCGGCGTAAAAAGAGCTTCCGTTAAATTTGGCGGCAACACGGTATTGCGCGATAAAATTAAACTGGGTGGTTCGGTTACCTTTACCAATACGCTGCAGGATGGTGTGTTAGGTGGTAATGGTCAAAGCGCTCTGGCTGTTGCACAGGGGGTACCCCGTAGCGTTGACCTGCAGGCTTATAAACGCGACAAAACGTGGAAGAACCTTGATGGATCTAATAACTATGCCATTAGCGGAACCGAGAACCCTTATTTTGGCGCGTACGAAAATCCTTTAAAGAGCAACCTGTACCGGGTGATCGGTATTGCTAACCTTGGATACGACATCACTTCCTGGTTGAATATCAACTACCGGTTGGGTGTAGATGCCTATACTGACCGTCGTAAACAGATCTTCGCCGTAGGATCGGGCCGTGTGCCACAGGGTTTAACACTCGATAACCCTATTACCCGCAGCGAGGTGAATGGCGACCTTATCATCACTGCCAAAAAGAACGACATCATCAAAGGGCTGAATGTAACCGGCCTGGTTGGTAATAACATAAACCAGCGCCGATATCAAAGTGTGCAACTGCAAGGTAATAATCTTGTTATTCCAAACTTTACCAACATAAGCGGCGCCCTTGTGTATACAGTAGGATCACAGGAAACCAGCACCCTGCAACGGTTGGTTGGTTATTATGCACAGGCATCGTTCGATTATAATAATTATTTGTTCCTGGAATTAACAGGCCGGGCCGATCAATCATCGACCCTGCCTACCAGTAAGAACACATACTTCTATCCTTCTGTGAGCGCGGGCCTGGTATTTACCGATGCGTTTAAAATTCAATCAGACGTATTCAACTATGGTAAAATACGGGCAAGTGCTGCCAGAGTAGGCCGTGATGCAGATCCTTACCTGCTTACGGGTGTATACACAAAAGGATCATACGGGAACAACGTGGCCCAGTTTGATTTCCCCTTATCTTATACGCCTGCGGGCCAAACATCACCAACTACCGTGGCCGGTTTTGGTGCAAGCACCCGTTTAGGACCTAGCAAACCACTGAAACCTGAATTCACTACCTCTTATGAAGTTGGATTGAATGCAGCTTTTTTAAAGAACCGCATTACAATTGACGTTGCTTATTTTAACCAGGAAAGTAAAGACCAGATCATCAATGTGGGCCTGGCGCCTTCTACCGGTTACAGCAATGTTACTGCCAACGTAGGTAAAATGACCAACAAAGGGGTAGAAGCCTTAGTGACTGTTGTGCCGATCACAACCCGCGATATTCGTTGGGAAGTATCAGGAAACTTTACAAAGATCAGAAACAAGGTAGTTTCCATTTTCCCTGGGGTTACCAGCTTCCCTATACCAGGTAGTGCATTTACCGGTTCTATTCCTACTATCCAGGAAGGTTCTCCTTATGGAATTATTGTGGGTGGTTTAATTCCGAAGAGTCCTGATGGCAAGCGTATCATTAACCCTACAACGGGCACTTATGCTTCAACTATTGCCAACCAGATATTGGCCGACCCCAACCCCGATTACCAATTGGGCTTTACCAATACTTTGAAATACAAGAGTCTCAGTCTCTCATTTACTTTTGATTTCATAAAAGGCGGACAAATACTATCGTTCACTGCAGCTACTTACAAGGCTCGTGGTATGTTGAAAGAAACAGCCGTTGGCAGAGACCAGCCGCATATTCTGCCAGGTGTTATTCAGGATCCTAATAACCCTGATAAGTACCTGCCTAATAACATTCAGATACCTGCACAAACCTATTGGGGTGTGCTTGGCGGCTTGCAAAGCGAATTCAACGTATATGACGCCACTACCTTCAGAATGCGTGATATCTCAATTGGCTATGACCTGCCCCGTTCATTGATGGATAAATTGAAGATCGCAAGCGCGCGGATAGGTGTATTCGCCAACAATGTATTCTTTATTGCCCCCAATGCGTTCTTTGACCCACAGTTGAATACGCAGGGTGCGGGTAATATCCGTGGTCTCGATCTGCAAAGTGTGCCCAATGCAAGAACTGTTGGTGCTGGTTTGAAAGTTTCTTTATAACATGTAAAAATTCACGTATGAGAAAACTATTTCTATTTATAATAATACCGGTTCTATTTTCAACCTCGGCCTGTAAAAAATACCTGGATGTAAATCAAAATCCCAATAATCCGGAAAAAGTTCCGCCGAGTGTATTGTTACCGGAAACAACAATAGGTATTGCTTTTGCCAATACCAATGACCTTGACAGATGTACTTCCTTAATGATGCAACATATTGCAGGTACCGGCAGCCAGGCCCTGGATTATGATGTATACAAACTGGAAGGCTATTTTGACAATCAGTGGAATTTTGAATTGTATAATGGCGCCATCAATAACCTGGTAAAAATGATCCAGGAAAACCAGGATGCCAGCCCACAATATGCAGGTATTGCCAAACTGGAAATGGCCTATGCTTTTTCCATGATAACTGATCTGTGGGGTGATGTACCCTATTCACAGGCAGGTTTTGGCTTGAAGTATCTTGCCCCCCGCTTTGATAAGCAGCAGGATATTTACCAGGGTAATGCAGCCGACAGCATTCAAAGCCTGTTCGACCTGGTAAAAGAAGGAATGGCCGACCTGGATAAAACAAGTGTTTTAATTCCCGGGAAAGATGATATTGTATATGGCGGGCAAATTAAAAAATGGAAGCAAATGGGTAACACCCTGTTGCTGAAGTTTGCCAACACAATCTCTAACCGCAATCCTACGCTGGCCAAGTCAACTATTAATGCTGTATTAACCGGTGACTATATTAAAAACGACACATCTAATTTTGAAGTACCCTTTGGCGGCACAGGTAACCAGAACCCGCTTTACAGCTTTAATTATGTAAACCGCCCTACAGATCAAATGTTGAGTGCGCGTTTGGTAACCCTGGCAAAAAGCCTGAACGATACTGTTCGGCTGGCTAAATATTTTACCAAGCCTGGTGGTGCATTTGTGGCATACGATAACGGTAATACCGTTTCGTCACCCACAGCTGCTAACAGAAGCAGATACAACGTGTACCTTACAGGTTCTGGTGGTGAAGCGCCCGCCCGGTTATTGACCTTTGCACAGGTGAACTTCATTTTGGCTGAATCTGCTTTAACACTGGGTACAGCAGGTGATCCCAATGCTTATTATCAGGCTGGCATTAAATCAAACATGACAAAGGTGGGGATGACCCCGGCCGAGATCAATCAGTATTTTACTGATAACCCAACGGTGGTAACGCTTAGTGGTTCTACTGATGATATGGTTAAACAGATCATTACGCAGAAATACATTTCCTGGATCGGGAATGGCATTGAAGCGTTTAATGATTATCGCAGAACAGGTTACCCGGTATTGGCATTGGCCCGCAATGCAGCTGGCATGAATCCGAATGTAATACCTACCCGGTTAACTTACACTAGTGGCGAATTACAAAGGAATCCCAATACACCCAACCCTATTACAAGAACAGATGTAAAAGTGTGGTGGGCTAAGTAAACGTTGGGCTTCTATTAATTCCTATAAATAAAATAGTATATGAAAATATTAAATATAGTTTCAATTATAGTAGCTGCGCTGGTTTTTACCAGCTGTAGCAAACAGGCAACAGATCCGCTGATGGATGCACGGCCCGATGTACCTGTTACCATTACCAATGCCCAGGAATACCGGCCCGATCCTACCATTTACTGTTCATTAAAAGACAGCGTGATCCAGATCACCCTGTCGGTTCCAAACGGGAACACAATTGCTGAAATAAGCAAAATTGCTACGTCTACTTCTTACACGAAGATACAGTCAAGTAGCGCAACAGGTTGGTATGTGGCTACCCCTATACAGGTTAATGGGGCAAGCTATACTTACAAAACTTCAATAAAAGAATATTTTGCCATTAACCCACCAACATCAGCTACGGGGTCTAATCCCCCTGCCAAGGCAGAAGCCGAATTGGGTTTAAGGTTTTACTTTTTAATAAAGTTGAGCGATGGAACGGTATTAATACCAACCCCGGTACGGGTATTGGTAAAAGCCTAAAGTAATTTTGTACTTACTACGTAAAGCATCCCGATACATCGGGATGCTTTTTTTTGTTACCTACTACCAATTTATCATTTGCCCCTTTATTCTTACTCTCCTTACCTTTGCGCGCCCTACCGTTAACCTTTCGGTATGTACGAGTACTTTTTCAGAGCAATTGTTTTTGATCAATAATTTCAACGAAAGATCAATCGCGCAATACCTGGAACATCCTAATAAACCGTTACTAAGCCATTAAGTTCTTGTATCACGAAAATATAATGACCCGTTATACGACCGGTCATGGTAAGATCATGTATAATAGATACATACTGTTGCAACGCTCTTGTGGTTTAACTGTCCTTCTTTAGTTGTTATTTTGGTTTCACTGTTATAACTATATAATAAATACTAACTACGATGAGAAAGCTCCTAATGTCCCTATGGTGCAGTGTATTGCTCCTTTCAGGGGACCTTATTGCCCAAACGCGTACGCTAACCGGTAAAGTAACTGATGTGGATGGTGTACCCATAGCCAATGCGTCAGTAATAGTTAAAGGAACAAAAGTGGGTACTATTACGAATACTGATGGGTCGTATTCATTGAATGTACCGGTGGGAGCCAAAACCCTGGTCATTTCTTCTGTTAATATGCAACAGGAAGAATTAAAGATCAGCAACGTAACAGATTATAGTCTCACCTTAAAACCACAGAACACATCCATGGAAGAAGTGGTGGTGGTAGGTTATGGTACTATTGCCAAACGGTCGCTCACCGGTTCGGTAAGCAAAGTGAATGGTGATGCAGTATCGAATAAACCGGTTACCAGCTTTGACCAGGCGCTTACGGGCAAGGCCGCCGGCGTACTGGTAAACACTTCATCGGGCCTGGTTGGTGACGATGTGATCATTCGCGTAAGAGGCGGCGCTTCTGTATCAATGGGTGGTTACCCACTGATTGTAATAGATGGCGTGCCAATGACACAAGGCAACCAGCAGGAGATCTATAATAAGTACAATGCATTGGCCGAAATAAACCCGAATGATATTGAAAACATTGAAGTGTTGAAAGATGCTTCTGCTACTGCCATATATGGTTCACGCGGATCGGCAGGCGTATTGTTGATCACTACAAAAAAAGGCAGGGCGGGGCAAACCAGCCTTACCTATGATAATTATGTGGGGTATAATGAAGCTGCACGAAGAATGAAAGTGTTGAATGCACCTGATTACATGGCCACCATCAATCAATTAAAAACCAATGCCGGGTTACCAGCCAGCGCATTTTATGGCGATATTAATAATGATGGAAAAATTGATACGGTCAATACCGACTGGCAGAATGAACTTTTTCACAAAGGCCAGGTGCAGAACCATAATATGGCTATAAGTGGCGGATCTCAAACCACTACTTATTTCGCTTCATTAAACTATAATGAAAACCAGGGTTACATTAAATCCACTTCACAAAAAAGAGGTTCTGCCCGCCTGAATGTAACTTCAAAAGTTACAGACTGGTTGCAGTTTGGGATGAATACCCAATATTCGCGCACCATGATAGATGATCTGGGTTCCGGTGCAGGTACTGCTTATGCAGGCATTCCCAGTGGTCCTTTAACTGCTTTGCCCAACCTTCCGGTGTATGGTGCTGATGGAAAATATTATACCGGACTGGGTGGCAATAAGAACCTCGTTTCTTACTCAACGCCCAATCCTGAAGCGGTAACGCAAATGAATTATGAAGACCGTGACGCCCGCCGTTTTATTGGTAGTGCATTTGGCGAGCTGCAATTGATAAAAGGACTTAAGCTCAAAAGTCAGGTTAACATTGATTATTCGAATGCTTATGTAGATGGTTACTGGAATAAAGACGTAGGGGATGGTGCCGGCCCAGGCGGATTGCGACAAACCAATTATAATGAAAAAAATACCTGGAGCTGGTTCAATACATTAAATTATAACCGGCAAATTGGCGCCGATCATGAATTGAATGTGCTGGCTGGTGCAGAATATACCCGCCGTACCAGTAAGTACACTTACAAATATGGATCGGGTATCAATGATCCTGACCTGCTGATAATAAACGCCGCCAACTACCAGGAAATAGGTGGTTATGATGGAATAGATAAGGTTGATGATGGACTGGCTTCTTATTTTGGCTGGGTAAATTATGGGTTCAGAAAAAAATACCTGGCTACATTTAATTTCAGAACTGATGCCGACAGCCGCTTTGGAAAAAATGATAAATGGGGTTACTTTCCTTCAGGGTCGGTAGCCTGGCGGGTATCGCAGGAAGATTTTATGCGCACCGTTAGTTTTGTGAATGAGCTGAAGCTGCGCACCAGTTATGGCGCAACCGGTAACTCGAATATTGGTTATTTCCCGGCCATCAGAACATACGAACCCGATACATATGCAGATCTTTCTATTCTCAATTTAGCGACCCCCGGCAACTCCGCCTTACGTTGGGAACGACATGTACAATTTGATGCGGGCATCGATGCCGTGTTGTGGAAGAATACCAGCTTTACCCTTGACTATTATAACCGCAAAACACATGACCTGATATTGAATAACCCGGTGCTGGCTACCCTTGGGGTTCCCGGCAATACCATTACCGAGAACGTTGGTGAACTGCGAAGCAGTGGTGTTGAACTGAGTGTTACCACACCCGTACTGCATTACAGAAATTTTGCCTGGGATATTAATTTCAATGGCGCCTGGAACAAAACCAAAATGATCT
>Ga0209646_1000670_pt1 | contig 12631 bp, 7 predicted proteins | sample AraplaL_Col_mTSA_FD_184259 | JGI IMG/M metagenome (GOLD analysis project Ga0209646, IMG submission 184259) | Arabidopsis root microbial communities from the University of North Carolina, USA - plate scrape CL_Col_mTSA (SPAdes) (version 2) | ecosystem: Host-associated > Plants > Roots >...
CGCCTCGGCGTCATCCAGCCCCACGTCGCCCGCGACCCGCGCAAGCACCTCATGCGAGCTGACGTCCTCGCCCTTGCTGAAATACGCCTCCAGCAGCGCCAACTTCAGCGCCGCCTGCCTGCCCTCCAGCTCCGCCCAATGCAGCAGGCGGTGCGCATCGAAGGTGTTGTAGATGCGGCTGCGCTTGTCCATGTCGAACACAAAGCCCACCGACGCGCCGCGCTGACGGATAGCCTCCTGGTTCTTGCTCATCTGCTCTGGAGTGCTGCCGTACTTGTGCGCCAGATGCTCCGCCACGTCCTCGCCTTCCGGCCCCATCTGCGGGTTCAGTTCGAAGGGGCGGAAGTGCAGGTCCGCCGTGACCTCGCCGTCAAGCTGCCGAAGCGCCTGTTCCAGCGATTTCAGGCCGATGGCGCACCAAGGGCAGACGACGTCGGAGACGAAGTCGATGGTGAAGCGGGTTGGCCCGGTCATAATGGATCCAGTTGGCTGCGGTTGATCCGCTAGATGTGGGTCTGGCTAGCTGGAATCAACGGCGATCCTAAGCAAATGGTCCTGCGGATAAACTAATGGGGAAGGTAGAGCTGAGCTGAAGCATTCCAAATTCCGACCAACTTCAACGCATTGCCGCCATTGGTGGTATCGCTGCCGCGCGCAACGCTGGGCCAAGCACTGACAGCTGGCCGAGAACCCACAGGACAACCGCACCAAACGGTAGATAACGGATTGGCAGTTGGGGTAGCTCGTAGAATTGCATCAGCGCCATATTGATTGCAAATGCTAGGGTCATGCCGAACGCTACCCCCAAGGTAACGATCAGAAAATTCTCGACCTGGAAATAGCGCAGAATGTCACCCCTGGCCGCCCCCAGCGCTCGGCGGATGCCTATCTGCTTGCGGCGTTGCATGACCCAGAAGCTGGTAAGCCCAATGATGCCGAGTGCAGTAGTGCCTAACATTGCGAGAATGACACAGGCTAACAGCTCCGCCATTGCGCGGTCCTTGAGGAAAAAACTCCGCCGCAGATCACTCAGGGTTTGGCTTTGTTCCTGGTTGATCACGCTATCTGGGGCGATCTTGCGCAGAGCAATCTTCACGTCGCGCATTACGCGTGGGAGTTCGCGGGGATCGGCGCGCAACAGATACTTGCCCGCTAACTGTGGACCGGGCAATCCCGGAATAAAGATCGACCAGTCCGGATCTTTCTCTTCACCGGCTCCAGGTTGCGGGATTGTCAGGTGGTCGACTATGCCAATCACGCGGAAGCGGCTGCCAATGCCCCAGATCATCTTGCCGATCGGATTCTGACCTGGCCAGAAATGTTCAGCCAGGACGCGCGTGAGCAAAACGGGTGCTTCCTTGGGGGCCAACTGAGCAATCTCCATGTATTCATCCTGTGTCGGCATACGTCCCAACAATAGGTGAATCCCCATAACCTCCGCGGTGCCGGGACCTGCAACGTAGAAGTCTACTACGCCGCCGAATTGTGTGTTCGCCTGGTCCAGATACACACCTGCAATGACCGCGGGCTCACCGAATGGTACCGCGTTGACCACACTGATCGACTGCACACCTGCAATGCCACGCAGTCCGCCGACCACGCGAGCATTGAGATCATTGGCCTGCTGTGGCTCAAATCCTTCGAGTTTGATCGTTCCCAGAGCGTGTTCTGCGACGCCGCTGTCCACGTGCATCGCTTCTATGCGTCGCGCGATCAGAAAACATGCATTGCAAAGCACGGCAAAGGCGAACGCAATTTCAAGAGCGATGATGGCTGTAGCGACGCGATGCTTGCGCAGTGCAGCTAGAACGGGTTTGGCTTGCATGGAACTCGCTTCACATCTTCAACTGCAATGAGGGCTCAATAGTGCTCGCACGCAACGCAGGCAATATACCTGCAAATAAGCTTGCCCCCACAGAGAGTATGAAGGTAAAAAGGAACATCGACATGTCCAGATGCAAGAAGTCTGCATAAGGCAGGGGTTGTCGCCGGATCAGCGACAGTCCGAGCACGGTCAGAAGCAACCCGCCAATGCCTCCGAGTACGCCTATTACGGCCGACTCGGCCAGGCATTGCGCAAACACCGCCCTACGTGTCGCGCCAAGCGCACGCCGTAACCCGATTTCGCCGCTACGGGCGAAAAACTTGGTGAGAAGTAATCCCACTACGTTACACAGGCAGATTGCCAAGAAGGCGAACGCGAGCCAGGTCTGAAGCTTGACGTCTTTCGGCACCACCCCGTTGTAGTCCAGCCACTCCATCAGCGTACGCAGCCGCACGTTGTTAACTCGAGTTATCCGGCCCAGCGCCTTTTGTTGAGCTACGTAACCGGCGAGATATTGTTGGTATGCCGCGACCCTGTCGCTGCTGTCGAGTTGCACCCAAAGAGCAATCCATACGCAAGCGGAATTCTGCAGGTGCCCCGGCGTCGTCGGCGCAGCCCAGCAGGTGAAGTATTGAAAGTTACCGTCGTTGACTTCTAGTCCCGTGGTGAATGGCATGAAGACATCCTCGGGTTTATCGTAGAACGTTCCGGTGTCGCCGTTGGCGTAACGTCCTCCGCGCACATTGTAGAAGAGCGGCGAGGGCCGCCATGGCGCCAGTACACCGATAATGCGAAAGTCGCTGTCCTTTAGCCGCAGGGTTCGACCTATGCTGTTCTGGCCACTAAACAATTTGTCGTTGAGATCGGACGAGATCACTACGACGCGTGCATGTCGTAGATCGTCATCGATACCCCAGCCCCGCCCGTATCGAAATCGCACGTCGAACATAGGAAAAAAATCTGCCGTCGTGGACAGCATGGGTAGCATCAGTGGAGGTAAGCCGGTGTCTGGCGCTCGCAGTTTAATCTTGCTGTTGACCAAGAGTGCCTGTCGATCTGCACGTTGCGCGTTCCACAGGTCCATTGCGGACTGGTAATCCAACATATCATAGGGCTCGCGCCCTTTCGAATTGGGGTTGGCATCTAATTGAGGATAGAAGATGTGTGCGCTGCGATCTGGGAGCGGGTCTCCGGACAGGAGGTGCATCATGGTGAATGTCGTCATACTTGCTCCAATCCCAACCGCGATCGTAAGGATCATGAGCGCGGTCAGTACCCCATTACGCTTGATGCTGAGTAAGCCTAGATGTATGTAGTAGCCAGTCATGGCGAGACTTCAATTCCGATGATCGGTCACAACGGGGGCTGTAACCCAAATTCCGCAGCTTGCTTGCCATCGGCGCAGGAAAATTCGTGCACCTGCTGTTCTAATCGCACGACCCGGTCAAAGTAGGTGTCATACTCCTCTGCTCCATGCATGATCACGATCAGCGCTTTATGCCGTGTGCGCTCAAAGATCGCATTCATGGCGATAGACCTACTTTCGGCATCTAGATTGGCCAGTGGCTCGTCTAAAATGTACAAATCGGCCTCCTGTGAAAGTGCAAGAGCCAAAGCAAGTTTCTGTTGTTGTCCGGCGGATAGCTGGTCTGGATACGAATCCATAACCTCTCTACTAGAAAGATGAAACATGTGGAGGAATTTGGGGTCGGCTCCAAGTCCAGAGGATTTGATCGGGGGAAAGAAAAGAGGCAGGGTGATGGAGCTGATACATGCCGGCAGCACTACCTTGCCCGTTGAAGGGGGGAGATGACCCGACAAGATATTCGCCAGCGTCGTCTTACCGGAGCCATTCCGCCCTACGACGAGTACGCGTTCCGCATCCGCAAGTTCAAGCGAAAATCGCGTGATTACATCGATGGCTCCGTAGGCATAGGAGATATCAATTGCTGACACTCTTGATCCAGTGAGGTAATAGGGCACTGACGCGCCTTCTTCAATGAAGGTTGTTACGCGTTTTATGATCGTCCCATAGCTGTTCATATCGCCCCATCGGCTGAATATTTCCATTAGCGTGGTTGTCGAGCGCCAGAAGGAGTTCATAAAGGCTAGGTAGGATCCGAACGTCATTTTCTGACGAAACACAAAGAGCGCACCAATGAACATAGAGCAGAAGTCTGATGCCACCATGGTGAGATCGTTTGCTCCCTGTAGCATTCGTATGACGCGGTATTTTCTGTAACTGGAGGTAAGAACGTCTGTCATGCTGCTGTCGAACGAGCAAATCGTCTTTGGAACAAGATTGAAGTTCTTTACCAATTTGAACGCACTGATGGATTTTGTGAGTGATGCAAGAACACCGGCTTCCTGATCCCGTTCGAGGGATGTTAGTTCGCGAATCTTTTTCCCAACGACAATGCCGATAAACGTCGAGATGGGAATGATCACCAATAAGATCAAGAATGCCTTCCATGAAATAAAAATGAGCACTGAGATGAGAGCAGTAAGACTGGAAAATTTCATTGCCATCGTGCGCACTAAGGCAAGGATGGGCGCCACTCCATCTTTGACATCCGAGCGAATGCGCGCCACGTAGTATCCATGATCCTGACGAAGAATTTCCTTGAAATCCTTGTTGTAGTAAGATCTTAACAAATCACTACTCACTCGATGAACTATTTTGTTATCGAGCGCAAGCTGCCATAGCGATATTCCGTATCCCATCGCGTTAAGCGCAATACCTAAGGCCAAGTAACCCAATATCAACCAGACAAAATGGCTGAAGCTTCCCCTGCTAGCTGCCTCATCGAAAATGGCTTTCGTAAGTAAAGGATGCAGGAGTCCTTCAATGCCGCATATAATCGAGGCGATTATAACAACTAATACATATTCGCTTCTATATTGACCGAGAATGATGACGAAGGATCGGAATGTCGAATTATTGCGGATAGACATGGTTTTTTCTTCATCATCATCCATGTGATCTATCATTGGCAAAAATTTAGATTAATCTTTGCCACTGGAAATGATGATTTAGAGCTGTTGTTCAATACGGTGACCCGGAGAGGTGGAGCGTTTCAAGTTCGTCGAGTGAGAAGTCATCGGTAGTCAGGTGGGTTAGGCGATACAATGCTCGCATGACACCTGCAACGCCTGTGGCGTAATCACAAGACACTCGAAACAAATTGTCGCCGGGGGTCGCGTACCCGTGAGCCTGTTTGATGAGGTACAGGTCACGGATACCCTGGAGAGGGCGCTTCGCCATATCAAGATACTTTGTGTCACGCGAATACAGATATGCGTCGACTAGTACATCCAGAAAGCCGCTTAGCCCATAAATCAAGCCTGGGAAACCAGAGTATTTTCGGTGTACGTCGTGCAGAATTTTGTCCGCTTCGCTCCACAGGCCATAGCGGATCGCGACTTTTGCAATACCTGCGCTTCCTTGTTCGATGTAATGCTCAAACGTCCTATCTTCGTCAGGAGAGCAGAAAAAAGTCACCACGCCTGGCTCCATCTCGCTTCCGTACGATAGGTCGTAATTTATTGCCTTCAGTCCAAGTTCGCGCCACTTGTCAGAGTTCAAAAGCTGCGAGAGACGGAGAAAGTAGAGTGCAACACCGCTTTGACCATACCCCATGCCGAGTCGGATAGTGCCATTCTCCTCCCAATGGATGCCCCTCGAGTCTGCTATTGCCTGGGCAGCAAGAACGTTTGCCAAATACAGCGCGGCATCCAGATACTTGGCATCACCTGTACGAAGATGCGCAGCGAGATTGGCCATGCCTATGCCAGCCATGCCGTAGTAAAGGGAGTGGTGGCTCTTTAGGAGTGTGCTGCTGTTGGCAAAGCCGACGAATCGTTCAGCTGAGCTGCTATCTCCGATTTCAAAGAGTGCCAGCGCGATCCCAGCTGCTCCAGTAAGCATGCCCGGAGGGATATCATCCACTCGAATACTGTTGATCTCCCCTATATAACGCTCCCACGCTGGCAAGGGTATGTCGAAGCCGCATTTTTTTAACGCATATACGACTCCGGAGGAACCGAAGCCCAAGCCCACAGAGTTGGTATGCAAAGCAAATGGGTCCGTTGCAAACAACGTGTACTTCTGATTGAGCCGATAATTATTCAGGAGAAATTGCGCCAATTGACAATAGCAATCTCTCGTCGAAAGACCTTGCTCTGCCATACCACTAGATAATGGTGGCTCCAACACAACGGGGATGTCGAGCAATTCGCGCGCGCGGGCGCATGTCATTGTGTTGCTAGATAGGCCATGTATGATTTCGCGCAAGTGTGTCTTTGACCAGCCGATATCGTCGAGGAGGACTGGCAGGATATTCGTAAACAGATCATCTCGAACATAAGAAATAGCCACGATGGGAAACATGCTGTACGTCATGATCGCTGCCGCAGCATATAGGTCATCAGCATGGTCACCTGTTTTCTTGCGTCCTTTTACGGAACTTCGAAAGCCAGGGGTATAGATGTCGCTTGGGTCATCAATTCCAGATTGATAAGCCGCCTCAAAATCGATGATGTGTATACTGTTAGTATGCTTGTTGACTAGAATATTTGCGGGGGAGAGGTCGCCGATAACAACGCCAAGACTATGAATTCTCTCGATAGCGCTGAGAAGGCTAGAGAAAATGTTCTTGCATATAGTGTAGAAATTCTCGCTATCCGATGCATTTGGATTCGCCCGAAGGAGTGGGCTATTAAGAATCATCACCTCGCGAAGTTCGATGGCATCAAGGTACTCTTCTACTAAGTAGAAGTTCTCCCAATCGCAGAACGTAGTTATTGCAGACGGGGTTACATCCAAGCTATCAAGGATGCGAAGTATTTTCCCTTCTTGCTGGAGTCGGGAAATTGCGTCGCGCCCGTCCCCATGAAGTTCTACGAATGGCCGGGCTTCCTTGATAACGACATCTTTTCCTGACGTTACGTCCATGGCTGCATACACGCCGCCAGTGTTCGAAAAGCCAAGAGCGCTCTTGACAAGGAATCGGCCCTCGTTAAGCGTCATCTCGGGCTGCTCACTTTCGGTAGATGAAAATGGGTCAACTACCCATGGAGGTGGATTGAAATAAGGTGTGCGATCATCGATGACTTCTTCACCCTTTGGCGAGATTAAAACCGGTCGATGCCGGCCCATAAAATCGAGGCGTTGAGTCTGTAAAATGCCGCCGTAGCGATAATAGAGGCAGCGGCAGTCTTTATATCGATTATCGGAAAGGATGTACGATCCGTGGTCATTCTTTATGGCTGAATAGAGTCGTTCGATGAAATAGTAAAATACCTTGTCGTTGCATGGATAGATTGTGATGAACTTTCCGGAACCGCCTCTCGGCCATCGCTTCGAGGTCATCATTTTCAGTGTATTGGTATCGTTGGCAAATTTGAATCGAATGTCGTGATCAAGAGTAAGTGCGGCCACTTTTTTCAGGATTTCATGACAATTTTTTGCTGTCGCTGAGACATGTATCTTCCAGCCCTGAGCTGGCAAATCGGCCTCAATCTGTGTTGGAGGTCCAACATGAGACCAGACCCCGCTTCTCCATATTTTCCACGACTTGCCTCGTTCATCTATCAACGCAGTCACTAGCGAGGAGAGTTCACTGGATGGGTTATAATGTATATTTACGGGTTCATAGAAGAGGTCGTCTACTTCAATGTAAAACATCTTGTCGAAGTGGCGTGCTTCGCGAAGTGACTGACTCAGAGTCATCTGCATCCCTCAATGAATGTTAGTTGACGTTTAGTAGGTAAAAGGTTGAACGTATCTGGGCCGGTGCCATTGGCTGTGTGTGATTTGCTAATAGTTGCCGTCACCCAGGCTGTGGCGAGCGTATAGTTCGAGGACCCGTTTCACGAAAGTCCCTGTCTGGCATCATTGCCTTGAGCATGACTTGAGGCATGGACGCTAAGAAGGACCACATATAAGACATTGGGTCATGCTTAATTGCGTAGTACAGTTCGATTTAGTATCGCCACATCAGAGCGGATACGGTTGATCATGCTCTTGCTTGCAACACAGCTCGTCGCTCGTTGATTGATCTGTCCGTACTGCTGGCGATTGAAAAAAGGAGAGCAATGACCATTTATTCGGTCATTGCTCTCTATGTTGATTATTGCGTTTCTTGTTGGTTGCCATTGCAGCAACCGCCTACAGAGCTTCCGGAGCTGCCGCCTGCGACGCCGAAGTTCATGGCGGGAACACTGAGGCGCTGAAGATTGAGAACACGGTTCATATAATTCCTTTTGTATCAAGTCGAATTACTGAATGACGCGTCGACCAAACCAGGTGGTTCTATGACGCTTGCCTGACATCAGTTCGAACAAGTGGATGGATTACAGCAGGCGATACCGTAATGTCGCTTGGCTTTCCTAGTTTCTTGCTCAGTTCCTGTTGTCGGAACCAACACTACTTGACAGGCCGTGTTGCGTCATGTCTGACAATGGTGTGTGAAGCAGTGGGTTACGGAAGAAAAATTCTGTAAGCGATATCTCGCGTTGAAAAGTGAGCGAGTGCGTGAAGTGGCGGCGAATTCAATTTAGAAGTGCATCACTGCCAACCCCGGGAAGTAGCGCAGGTGCGGTAGCCTGCGCAGCTTCACCGCCAAGTGGAACTGCACATTGAGCTACACACCTGAGCCAAGACGAACGCTACCAGATTCAGCACCTGCACCGTGGAGGTTTTTCCATGCAGGAGATCGGTGGGCAGCTTCAACGAGCCCCCAGCACCATCCGCCGTGAGCTGGATCGCAACACGCACGGCGCCGAGCGCTACGACGCGCGCCAAGCCCACCGGCTCAGTACCCAGCGGCGGCAGGCTGCAAGCGTGCTACCGCACATCCCAAACGATGTCTGGCTGCTCGTCGAAGCGCGGCAGGCAGACGGTTTAAGTCCCGAGCAAATCACGGGCGAAGGTCGGGTAGTCGTGAGTCCCGAGCGCATCTACCAGCACATTGCACGGGACCGTCAGCGCGGTGGCACGTTGTGGCATCACTTGCGTCGGCGCAAGCGGCGCCGTGCTCGTTGCGGTACACCTCGGCAACGTCAACGCTTCGGTGGGCGACGCATCAACGAGCGCCCGCCCATCGTCCAGACACGGCAGCGCGTGGGCGACTGGGAGGGCGACACCATCGTGGGCCAAGGAGCCGCTCGCCTGGTCACGCGGGTCGAGCGCAAGTCAGGCTTGCTGCGTGTGCGCCGTGTTGCGACAGGCGAGGCCGACCCCACCATGCGTACCGTCATCCAGTCACTTCATCCGTTGGCCGCCAGCGTGCACACGATCACCTGGGACAATGGCAGCGAGTTCGCCCAGCACGCCTTGATCGACATCGCCCTGGGAGTCAAGAGACCCCTACGCGTCCTGGCAACGCGGCACCAACGAGAACACCAACGGCCTCTTACGCCAGTACTTCCCCAAGGGCTGTGACCTGAGTACATTCTCAGACTCTTTCATCCAGAGCGTTGAAGATAAGCTCAACAGCCGACCCAGAAAGCGGTTAGGATTCCAAACGCCACAGCAGATCTTCGATAAGTCTTTTAGACGCGCACTTCCTAATTGAATCGGCGGGCGAAGTTTCTTGGGGGAGATGTCCTAAAAGCATAAGCCCTTTGGAGCAAGCAATAGCTCAACGTCCTTCTTCTGCCGAATACATGGCATGCCCTTGCGTAGGTCTAACGATAGGCGTGTTGACCTTCATGGGTACTTGACGGCAGTTGAGTTCGGCTTTGAGACCAGTGGGTGTTAAAATTTGTAATTGAAGCCAGCGTAGTAGCTTCGGCCCAACGTGTCGTAAAGTGCCGAAGCTAAGCCTGTGCCGAAGAGATTAACCGGCGGATCGCGATCGAATACATTTGTGATGCCAGCGTAGATTTCCAGGCCGCCGTCCTGGTCGCCATTTTTGATGGTATAGCCAACCCGCGCATCATTGAAGAATCCAGCACCCATCCAGATGGGTGTGGTCTGGGTAGGATTGGCGCTGTAGCTTTCGTTCGAGACCCGCAGCATGCGCGAGAAGTAACGGGTTCGCCAATCAAATGCCCAGTTTTTGACGGCGTAGTTGGTGCTGAGCGTCACTTTCCACTTGGGGAAACCTCCCGTACCGTTTCTCTGAATGGCGATGGATGGGTCATCCTGGAACGGGTGCTCTGTATACAGGAAGACATGGGTTCCGTTGCCGCTCAGACGAAGCTTTCCGGCGCCTATTGGTCGCGTGTAATAGGCACCGATATCTACACCAGATGTGCTCAGCGCAGAAATATTTTGGTAGATCGAGTTGATGAACGTTAGCTCGTGCGTCTCCGGATCACGCAAGGTGCTTCCGCAATAGGGGTTTGCAATGCCATTTGGACTGTCGACGCACTGGTTGACGATATCTGTTCCGCTTGGCGCAGAGATTGCATTGCTGAGCCGGATGTTCCAGTAGTCCATGGTCACGCCGAACCCTGGCAGGAATTGCGGGGTGAATACCATACCAGTGGTCCACGTCTTGCCTGTTTCAGGCTTCAAATTAGGATTGCTGCCCGAAATGCCCTCGATGGTCCGCGTACGCGTTGAAACCCAGCCGGCCGGAACACCTAAGGCTTGGCAGTTGGCAGCGCGAGATGCAGACCCGTTGTTGATCTGGCTGGCGGTGCAAGGATCAGTCGCCGTAAAGTAATTCTGCGTTTGTCCACTATAAAGCTCATCGATGTTCGGAGCGCGCACGGCACTGGACATGGTGCCGCGTAGCCGAACATTGTCGTCGATGGACCAATCGAGCCCCCACCTCCACGCCTTGGTATGTCCAATGGTGGAGTAATCGGAGAAACGCACCGCAGCGTCGAATGTGAGATTCTTGGCGAAGTACTGATTCGCAAGCAGCGGTACGGCTGTCTCGATATAACCCTCCTTGACGTTGTAAGCGCCTCCTGAGGATGGAATGGCGTTGAGAAAGGTCAAGCCTTCCACGTCCAGTGGATCATTGATCTGTTTGCTTGTTTCGCGCCGGAACTCCACGCCTGCAGCCAAACTGGCCGCGCCGGCATCCAAAGGCATCTGGAACAGGTTGTTGTTGGTGATCGTGGCGCCACCCACGAATTGCGTGATGTGCGTGCGGGTAGTGGTGGTTGTGTTGAACCATCGTGCTGCAGCGGGGTCGATGCTGCCCGCACCAAAAATGCTGGTGGGTATGCAGCCACTGCGCGCAATCGGGTCAAGCGCAGCCGCGGCAGCCGAATCAATGGATGACCGGCAAACAATATTACCATTGGCATCTTTTACAGCATCAATGGATGCCGCAAAGCGATCGATAATGCGATTGTTCAAATTGTGGCGTGTCTCATCCGTAAAGCCATAATTCAATGACGTATCGTATTCCCAGTCGCCAGTGATGACGCCGTTTCCGCCGAATACAACGCGGGTAGTGTTGCGCTTGGTATCTTCGCCGCGAACGCCTGCGTCGGTATCGAAACGCGAGACATCGATGCTATCGAGCCCGTTTATATCCATAAGGTTGGCTAGGCTCGGGCTGACAAAGGCATTGTCGCGATTGATGGTATAGGTGCCAAAAGCCGGTTGGGCTAACTTTTTTACATCGACATGGCTGTAGCTTCCTTCGAAATACAGGCGATGTTCTGGCGTCAGGTCGAAGCTGACCACGGAGCTTGCCGACGTTCGGCCGTATCGAGGTTGCAGCATTTGCACTCTATTAGCATCCAGGCGGTCGCAGTCCGAACACCGGCCTGCATCGTCATAGATGCCGCCAAAACGCTGCTGTCGGACACTTCCATCAGGGTTGAATACATAGCGCTTGCTTATATCAGTGGATTTTTTGCCCAAATAGAACGTGCCGCCATCTGTATAGGAGTAACTGCCGGCATTGGGGAAAAGGGCCGAATCGTAAGGTCTGTCGGGAGTCAGGATCGTTGCATATGACTTATTCCCGAAGCGCTCGGAAAACATGAGTGCGTCCTGTTCGCTATGTTCAACCGACATCGCCACGTTGCCGCGGCCTTCAGCGAAGTTCATGCCGCCAGTGATCGCGGCCTGCTTGGGCGAGAAGCCGCCATGTTGGGATGCGCCGTATTGTGCATGCAAATTCACACCTTGATAGTTCTTCTTCAGGATGAAGTTCACGACACCCGTGACCGCATCCGCACCATAGACGGCCGAGGCGCCGCCGGTAATGATTTCAACGCGTTCTACCCACTCAGTCGGAATCAGATTAACGTCGACGGCGGTGGAGCCCGAGCTGGCACCGACGAAGCGACGACCATTGACCAGCACCAGCGTGCGTTCCGTACCAAGGTTGCGCAGGTCAAGCATTTGCACGCCGGCGGTGCCGATGTACTGCGTGGAGTTGCCCATGGTGAATGTGCTGGCGAGTTGCGGCAGTGTGGTCAGAAGGTCGCCTATATTCACCGCGCCTGTCGCCTTGATCGCATCGGCGGTAATCGTGGCGACGGGGGTGGGGGAGATGACATCGGGATTGGATATGCGGGTGCCCGTAACGGTTACCGCATCCAGGGTCTTGGAGGATTTGTCCTGTTTGGCATCCACCTCTTGGGCGGTAGCGTCGCCGAAACCTAGGCCGGCGACACACGCCAACACCGACAACCTACGATCAAACCTCTTTCCCGATGTCATAGCGATTTCTCCCTGGGCCGTCGCGCCGCTCAGGGAGCGGTGGAAGGCGAATAAGAACGATCACGAGCTGGTCGACCAAGGCTCGTGGTTGAAGGTGTCGATAGAGGCAGAGCCCCTGCGTGGAATGCGCACGCAACGGCTTGCGCATGGCCCATCAAATTACC
>Ga0209646_1000671_pt1 | contig 12524 bp, 11 predicted proteins | sample AraplaL_Col_mTSA_FD_184259 | JGI IMG/M metagenome (GOLD analysis project Ga0209646, IMG submission 184259) | Arabidopsis root microbial communities from the University of North Carolina, USA - plate scrape CL_Col_mTSA (SPAdes) (version 2) | ecosystem: Host-associated > Plants > Roots >...
GCACGCCCTTCCCGGAGCTATGCGTGCTTTGGGGTTGGTGATAAGGCAAGCCGTATCACCGGGCGCTACTGATGACCGCCAGTAGCCAACGGGGTGGAAACGTTGTTGCGTGCATTATGTTGATAGGGCGACGTGTATGCAACCTTGTGCCCATCAAATAGCCTCTATTGAGCTTAGTTGACTGCTACGATTGCGCCTTCGGGGACGGCTGAAGGAATCGAAATTCCAGTAGCTCCGCTCACCGGTGACATTAGCTGCCCAGATCGTTTCACGCCGACCACTGTCGACTGGGTTAAGTCGACCAGTGTCGACGGCATGCCTGCGGGCGCGACGCCGTTGAAATAGGTGTAGGCAGTTCCTGCTACAATGTAGGAATAAATGCCAACAGGTCTGACAAACCACTGAGGAAGGTTGAGCGCAGAATCGTTGGGTATTCCGCTGAAGCCTGGGTTTGACTGGGCAAACCTGGCTGCTGCGGATCGATAAACTAGAAAGTTGTGGCCCAGTGAGTCCAGTGTCGCATAGTCAGAGACGCGTTGGGCCTGATGCTGATTCTCAACAGAAATACCGGTGGCAATGATGAGTATCATGAGCACCGCCCAATATATCGACATGTTCAGGGGCCCTCGTCAGGCTGGTTAAAGTTGCGTTTTGCATGCTTGTACTGTCCTCGCTCTGGGATTGGTAATGAGCGGCTATGGGTCAGTTGCACGCTATAACGTAGCTGCACATTCCCGCAGCAAAAAACATCCCCATGTCGTACTCACCGCACGTCACGATTCGATTTGAATTCGCGTAGGCATAGTTACCACCAAACCGTGTCGGATCGCCGCCATGCACATTGGTCGCATCCGAGACCGACCACGTACAACTTCCAACTGCGCTACCGCTTGGAAGTGGTATTTGTTGGCCGTGTGAAATAAAGCCTGTTAGAATCTTGCCTCCGCCAGACGAACGCCACACACCTTGTTGGCAAGACAGCATTATCCCCGCCGAGCTTTTTGCAATAAGTGTGCGGTCACTGCACGGTTGCCCCTCGGTAGCTATGCCTCCCAGGGACAAATATTCATTTGTCTGAATACGATCATAGGCCGTTATCTTGCCAGTCGAGGTTATCTTTCCACCCCGTAGTTCACCACCGGTTGAAAAGTTTTTGTTGTTGTAAACTTGGACCCAGTTGGGGCTATTTTGATAAATTCCGCCTCCCCATTTTTCGCTGTACCAGCCTGTGTCACCACGTGTTCTGAACCAACCACCTGTGGTGGTATCACCGGTAATGCTTGCAGTCGCGGCATTTACATTGGCTGTGGCGATGACGTTTCGAGCTTTAATATCGGCATTAGCTGTTATGTTGCCTGACGCTGTGATATTTCCTGCGTTGTTAATATTGTGGTTGCCCATCGCTATATCAGTATTCATCTTGTTGAGTTCTGGATGGTTGGGCACTGCGTTTCGATATAGATAGTCATTAGCCAACGCACCATCCATAAGAAAAAGTGCGCTGGCTGTATGTCCTGGGCCAGGAGCAATAGCATAGTTACTTAGTGCTACCTGCCATCCACCCCGCACGCCCTGGACGATGTTCGGGTTGGCTGAAGAGATGAAGCCACCAGGTCCTCCGAGATTTTCAGCGATGGTTCGGATACCCATTTCAGGAATCGTCTGCCCACCACTAGTAACCACAATCACTTCCAGTTGATTGGGGTTGGGTTTGCGGGCGAGACCGAGAATGGTCTGCCCATAGGCGTTAGTGGGGCTAAAACCTGCAGGAAGGTAGTGGGTGTTGACGAGCATCGGAACGGTTATTTGCACCGGTACGGTTGCTGTCGCGTTGGCCTGCACCACCCTGTAGTTATCCTTCAGATATTTGGCCAATGCCTCTGAAATGGTTCTCTGTTGATCAGCAACAATTCGATAGTCCTGGGAGTCCATCTGCTTGATTTGCCATGCGATCGCCAAGGTGACGACAACGGAAAAAACGGCCAATCCGATCGCCATGTCCAAGCTTAAGAAGCCCCGCTGCTTGTTCCTACTGGTCATTCCAGAGACTCCTTGATGATTGGTGAGCGATGTCGTGATCAAGCATCGTGATCTTTCCTGCATGGACTTTCTCTCGGATGCCCGGTCCGTCATCGCCTGTGAAAAGCAGGCTCTGCAGGGTTAATCGACGACTCCCTTCGTTGCCGCTTGATAAGGACTGGTGAAGAACGGCCACCAACCCCTTGGAGAGCAGCTCTCGGGCGTTATTGAGTAACGGCTGAGCCAGGGCTGATATACGTTCAATGCCTTGAGTAACGCTGCCTGCATGGCCTGTGCTGATGATGAGATGGCCATTGATCGAGGCTTGAATTACTTGTGCTGCTGTCGAGCTGTCGCGAATTTCTCCCACGAACAGGAAATCGGCTCTTGTGCGCAGCGCTAGAATCAACGCTTCCTCGTATCCCCCCATCCGGCGAGAGACCGGAACTTGAATGCAGCGCCCACTGCCATGCCGACCATTCAAAAACGGTTCTGGGGGATCCTCGACAGCCACACAAATGCCTCCCCAGGCCTCAAGGCGAGCTTTCACCAGTGATGCAGCACTGGAGGTTTTCCCTGTGCCCATTTCCCCACAAATGAATATCAGGCCGCGAACCGTGTCACTCATCAGCGCGTCCTGCAGATAGTCGGGCAGACCCAGCATGTCCAATGGACGGATCTGGACTGAGGATTTGCTTACGACAAACACAGGCTTGCCATTCAAATCCAGCAACTGGGTTACACGAAGGACGACGCCATCTTCAATTAGGGCGAACTCTGGATCCTGGGTTGCCTTGTGCTTTTCCTCGCACTGCGCCCGTAAGCGCTCAAGGTCTGCCCGCCATTCGGCGGGCGCTTCAACCCCTCGTGCCTGCCCAGGGAGACCTTTGGCGTCGGCAAATCCATCGCCGAGGTACAGGTCGACGAATTCAGCATCAGAGATCACGCTCACACTGAATTCCTTAGTACGAAGTCCAAGCGATGGTATTGGCGTCCGAGGAGCAGCTGGTCGCAGCTGCCACCGCAGTGATTTCGCCGGCAATTGCAGTGCCGCCGTTGATCGCCGTCGTTGTCTGTTTATCCTTGGCCATGTTCGAGGCAAGGGTGATGCATGCATTTTTCGGAAGGTTGGATTCTGTGATGGTGAAGGTCATGCCGTTGCTCATCACGGTCACTGCGCCGTTCCAGCGGTTGGACAGGGCATTACCGTTGATGCTCATGCCGCCAGTTGCCTCGAGGTTGATCAAAGAAGGCGCCAAGTTGGTGCCTGCCGTGGCGTAACCCGTGGTGCTTTTCAGTCGTTTTGTATTGCTCAGCAACGTGCCGAGATTGCTCTGTTCAATAGTGACGTCAGAGCTGCCGAACGTTCTGTAGCCCATGAACACGATGAAACCAAGTGCCACCGCGATCAGCATCAACCAGAACATCCCGTCCAAGGAGAGAAATCCGCGTTGTTTGTTTGGAGTGTTTGTTGGCATTTCCAGTACCTCATTTAGGTTTGATTTAAAGCGTTGCAGTCACATTGCCGGCCAACTGGAAGATCCCGATCACTACCAGAATCATCATGACCCCCATGGCCATGGAGGACATGCCGATAAGAGATTTGGCGATGGCTTCGACGCGCTGAAGTGTTTGCTCCAGCCACCGGTTGGAAAACCGTTCCATCGACTCAGCGAAGCCTTTGCGGGTGGCGAGCACTTCCAGAAAATGCATCGCCATGGGGTCTGGGAATTGATGACCCGCAAGCTTCAATGCAGTACCGAAGTTTTTGCCGGCGCTCACTCCGTAATGAATGGCGCTCAGACGCTCTTTCAACCATGGAGAGGCATTGCGTTGAAGAGAGGTCAACGCATCGAGTTGGTTGATGCCGGAGCGCAGCATCACAGCCATGTTGAGCAGAAAGATCGAACCGTGGAGTGCCTTGTAAACTGACCAAGGCGGGAGCCTCTCTGCTCGCACTCGCAGGATCTGGAGCAGCTTGTTCAACTGCAGCTTCCACGACGGACTGGCGGCCGTGATCTGAAGTCCGCAAAACACGGGGAGAGTCACTATCGATATTAGGATGAAGACAATCACAGCTATCAGCGTCACAAGTCCGTAGTGGGTCACGAAATTCGATAGGGCGTAGAGGAAGGCCGGCACGCCGGTCCAGGCCTCGGGATTGGAGCGTCGTGTCATGGAGGGCACCATCCACACTGCAATCACATACAGCAATGCCGCCATGACGCTCCACACCACGGAGGGGAAAACTGTGGCTGATGCCACGAGTTTGCTAATCCGCTGACGTACTTCGATGATCCTCACGCAGTCCCGAAATGCCTGCACCAGGTTGCCGGTGTCTTCCCCGGAAGCGATCAGAGAGTTCTCGTCATAGGGAACCCAGCCTTCGCAGGAAATGCTCAGGGATTTCCCGCCTTTCACCGATTGCGCAATATCCCTGCATGCAAGGGATACCGGATGTAGCTTCTGGCCGTTATCGCTGAACGCTCTTGCCACCGTATGCAGCGCGTCCTCAAGCGACACACCATCCTCAAGGATGCCCATCAGGCTCTCGTAGAACTGGATTCTTTCGTTTTTGCCGAACTGCTTGGCATAGAAGGTCTCTGCCCAACGATTCAGCATCGCTCTGACGTCACCCAGCATGAGCGAACTCCAGGATCTGCCGGTCAAAGTCCAACGGCCCCACCGTCATTTCGGCGTGGCGGGGGTCTACCAAGCCTTGTTTCAGTTTGATGATCGTGTGTGCGGTCTTGGTAATACCGCCCATTTCCTTGACCCAGTGGCGACGTGCCGCACTTGCACCCTGTTCATTGAAAACGCGCATGAACTCAAGGTCGGTGAGCAGGGTTTCAGCGACGACGGTGCGGCCAATGACGCCTAGTCCTTTGCAGTGTGGGCACCCAGGGCCTTTGAGGTAGGTCTCATCAATCGCTTCCAGATCGCTCAAGCGCTGCGTCAGCGCAGCGCTGAGCTGGTCCAGATGTGCCGACGCCGATATGCGACAGTGAGGACACAGCTCGGGTAGCAGCGATTGATTCACGACGCTGGTCATCAAGGCAGGGTCAGTGACCAGGTAGCGATCAACCCCCATGTCGATCAGCCGCTGCAGGCCGGCTACGGCGTTGTTGGTGTGCAGTGTCGAAAGTACCAAATGACCGGTCATTCCCCCGCGGAAAGCTGCTTGTGCTGATGCAAGGTCCCGGATCTCCCCATACATGAGAATGTCGGGATCCAGACGCATGGTGTTAGTGATACCGTCGTTCCAGGTTTCTCCTGCGCCCAATGGTGATTGGTTCGCCAGGATTGGATATTCCGGCGGGTCCTCCATTGTTAGAATGTGTTTGGTACCGCCGCATTCTTCATAAAGTAGGTTCAGGTTGACCTGCTGAGTCTTGGACTTCCCGGAGCCTGTGGGGCCAGTGATCAAATTCACCCCATAGGGAAGGCTGCGGATGCGGCTAAATGCATCAATTTGCTGGGGAAGAAAGCCAAGATCCTCAAGTGTCATTTTGGTTTGGTCGTCATACAGAAGGCGCAACACCATCAGCGGGCCATCGACGAGTGGCCGTGTGGCAACTCGGGCGCCAAACAAACCCAGTTGTTCAACGTAGGTTCGTTTTACCCTGGCATCCTGGCTCACCTGCGGCTGGTAGTGGTCTTTCGCGACATCGCACATGCTGTTGTAGAGGGACGAGCACAGCTCCATGCCCACTTGGCTCCGATGCTGCTCTGCCTCCCACAAGAGCCCGTGGATGCGAAAGAAGATGCGGGTGATGTCATGGCCTACGACGAAGTGGACGTCGCTGGCATTGCGCCGGTGGGCTTCTCCTAAAAGCTGCACCACCTGGGCCTGGCGCTTCGTCTCGGTTGCCGACAGCGCTTTACCATTTGCATCATCATTGGCGCGGTAGAGTGCCTTGATCGTGCTCATCGAGCAGACCTTGACCTCAAAGTGGTGATTTTCGTGTTCCAGCTGGTCCTCGAATGCCATGACATAGGCATCCGTTTGGTGTTGGGCTGACACATACAAAATCCCATCGCTGGTCAGCGCACATAGTTGACGCAGCTCGGGTTTCAGCTCAAACGGTCCACCAGGGGCCGTCAGCAGTGTTTGGTGCGACGTCAGTAGGACAGCAGCAGACTCATCACTGTCAGGCTCTATGACATCTGGTTTTTCAGTCAGGATCGTCATCGAACTTCTCAATCAACGTTGGCCAGGGATCAGCCCAGGCGGCATAGGTGCTGATGGGGTAATGCTGGGGGCTAGATTGTTGAGGTTGCGCAAGCTGGCCGGAGGCGTACTGGAAAAGCCGAGTGGGTAGCGCTTACCACCACGCTCGAGGGTCACGTTTTCGAGGGAGAGGATGGCCACGCGATAGCCACCGGGTAACTCCCGAGATGAGGCATCAGCGTCTACTTCAAATCCGCTGCTGTAGAGCAGGGTTGCACGGAGCCGTTTTGCTGAGCCGAAGATGGCTTTGACGACAGGTGGTTCTTGTTGAGCATCAGTGCTGTGAAGTGGCGCTGAAGTTGACGGTGGCAAGCCACCCAGCGGCACGAATGTGGCTGAAGGTTGGGCCGTCACTTGATTTCCTTCGCCCTTGATAGATCTCTCAGCCGCTGCTCTCTCTGCCTGGGCTTTATAGAGAATTGTCTGGCTCTGAACGATGGCCAGCTCCCCGACGTTCACCCCTGGTAGGGTGTTCTCATCTGCCCAACTCAATGGTGCTCCTATCGCAAGAATGGAACACAAAAAGCGCATCGCTTTATTTCGCATAAAGATCACCCATAACGGACCATTTAAGGTGGCCAGACTGATATTCGGTTTTGATTTCACGCAGTCGCAGGCCTTGATTCGGCGCGCCGGCTAGAGAGTCCAGCGGAGTAATGCCAGTGGCATAGCTCAGCTCAAACTGCTTCCATTGAGGTGGTGGCGGCGGCGGTGGAGCAGGTTGGCCTGGGATTGCTGGTTGAATGGGCACAACGACCGGCACCTCTTTCAGTAAGGGGCTCTGCCCGAAGCTATGTAGCCAGGATGATAGATTCGCCAGCATCACGATCGCTTCCTTGAGTGGTTCATCACCGGCTGCAGGCAAGGAAATGTCGAGCCTCAACGTGGCCGAATTACCGTCGTCAAAGAAGGCTGGGCGATCAGAATAGTGACCCTGAGTGGCCCGTATCAGGTCGTCTGCCGTGCTATTGCCCGAACGTGTGTATGAAGACAAGACGTGTGCGCCATCGCAGACGGCGCTGTTGAACAGCCATCCCTTAATGGACAGGGGCGATTGATAAATACCGCTGCTGCAACCCTCCAGGAAATCAGCAACAGATGGACGTTTGGCCCAAGGGTGTTCAAGCGCTTGGGGCGTCTGTTCCATACCGGATTCTTTTTGCAGCCTGGCCAACTCTGCCAGGCGTTGCTGTTCAGCCTGGAAAGCCGCCTCTTTGGCTATATGGTCCTGATGACTCTGCCATTGAGCCCATCCGATGATGACGGCAGCGATCAGCACGCCAAGAACCGCCAGCTGCACAAGTTCTGGTTTGGATAGCCCAAAGACGAGTGGCCGTAGCCGGTACTCGCGTTTTAGATGCGACGGCTGAAGTAGCTCTTCCACGTCCAGTGGTTGTCCGCCCATATCGAACTCTGGGGGCAGGTACTCGTTGTCGAAGTGGATGCCACGACTGCGTTGTTGCGCGACTCGGCGGCGAACCTCAGCACCTGTGCCGATCATGTCGCAGCCAGAGATCACGCCACCTTGATACACCGCGACGAGGGCGTACTGGTCAATGTCGCTTTCAGTTTTCCAGGCCGCGATCCATGAGTCCCCCAGCTGTCCAGCCAGGGTGGCCGCGAGCGAGTACATCCCTTTAGTGACCTCCTCACTACGCGCTACGAAACCCGCCTGGATAATGGCTGGTGTTCTTCGAATGGCGACAATGTCGAGGTGGTGCTCACGACCGTACTGGCGCGCTTCCTTCATGTGACCGGTGACACTGCCCAGCGGATGCCAGCGCAGACCGGTGACAAATGATTTCCCTCGATACTGGAGTACCTGGACCCGAGCAGAGCGTGCATTTTTTGGGGTTTGCGCAACCATGGCTTACCCCTTGGAACCTGTGCAATGCAGCAGTGGGGAAGGGCAATAGCTCCAAGGCTCGTTGGCAGCAGGTGAAATCACTGCGCTGGGGCTGCCTGTGTCGCTATCAACAACAGGAGTAATCAGCACCACGAGCACGCTGTGTTCTGTGGTGCGGACACGGCTGCCGCCCAAACCGAAGAACCCAGGATCCCCCACGCCAGACTTGGTTGCGTTTTCGCTGTTCTCCTCAAAGCCAGTCAGTACGAGGGTTTGACCGCTGCGCAATTTGACCTTGGGCGACAGGTTCTTGGTGTCGTAGTCCGCTGTCTGGACACTGGAGCCGTTGCTCGTAAAAGTGGTAAACGTCGGTTTGCTGCTCATGCTCAGGGTGATCATCAGCAGCATGTTGTCCTGGTCGATGATTCGGGGGAGCAACATCATGTTGAAGCCGCTGGTGATGGTCGCGGGGGTGAGCGAAGTAGACGATCCAACGGAAGCCGTGGTGGTTGTCGAGCTTGATGCGACATAGCTCTTTACGTTGCCGATCTGGATGGGTGCTGGCTGCAGATTCAGCGTGGTGACCGACGGCGAGCGAACGTTTGAGATTCGGCCCTGTTCGGAAAGTGCTTTGATAATTAAGTTGGAGCCAGCCCAAGGAGACTTCGACGTGTCCAAAATACTCAACGAGCCCGACACCGCGCCCGTGCTTATGCCGGTGGTGGCATTCTTCAGCGAAAAGCCCCATTTGTGGCTCAAGGACTTATAGACAGCCGTCCAGTCCAGGCCGGTCTGGTCTGTGTCGGTGAGAGTTACCTCGAAAACTTTGACGTTGAACAAAACCTGACGAGTGATACTGCTGTTGATCGAATTCAGGTATTTAGCAACGTTTGAGAGTACTTCTGGTCGATCACTTACCGTCAGGGTGCCAGTGGAACGCGAGAGGAACATCCGACCTTGGGGCTGTTGGCTCAGCATCGCCTTGACGTTTTTTTCAATGTCTCCGATCAGCGAGGTCTTGATGGTGACGGTGGTGCTCTGGTTGCTGCCTGATTCACCCGATGCACCTGTCGACGAAGATCCGCCACCACCACCACCGGAACTGCTCCCGCTGCCTGTGGCGGTCAGCAAGCCTGACTTGACAGTGCTTTCAATGACCTGGTCATCACCAAATGCCCAGACGTCGAACGTCTTGGTGTCGAAGTAAGTGACATGCACGCTTCGATCATCGGAGGAATAATTCCACGCTAAGCCCAACTGGGAGGTCGCTTGATTCAACAACCCTGACAGCTTGCCGCTGTACTTAATGGGGAATGTGTTGGGCGCAGTCAGCCCAATCGAATTCATTGAGCGGGCGTTGCTCGGAACATTGCCGATGACGCCGGCGGGCATGAAGTTGGTCAGGTTGTCGGCAGAGCCCAAACCAGGTGGAACTGCAGGTCCTGAGTTGCCCTGCGTCGAACTGGAAAGGACACTTGGGTCGATTGCGTCAGGGGCTACGATGACCGGTACACCACATTCACTAGTGATGTACTGCGCGATCTCAGCGATCCCAACGTTATATGAGGGGCGATAGGTGATGTCGCAATCCATGGTCAGCGGTAAACCACGCTTGGCGACCAGCGGTTTTTTGGATACCCATGGTTTGTCGCTGAACACCACCGTAGCGCGCGCGGACTCTTGCTGCTGATTTCTCAGAAATCGGCTGTATTGAGAGGCTGTCGCAGCGTCATTTTCAGCTCGGCTGGCCGATTCATTCACACGCTGCAGCGAACAGGAACTCACCAGTGCGACGATAAGTGACAAGGCTGTGCTTTTGATCCAGAGACGAGCAGTCATCATTTGTTCCTCTCTGTAATAAAAATCAGCCGCTGTGAGGAGTTACTGTCGACCACATCGACCAGAAAGGACCGTGGAGCCGAGTCGTAGAGTGGGAAAATCGACCCAATGGCTTCTTGGAAACTGCCCTCAAATCGAAGTGGAGCGTCAATTGAGTAATCCAAATCATCGACCTGCCACATCAGTTTCCAGCCCGCTTTTTCAGCCCAGCCTTCGACGGTTTGACGAAGGGTTGAGCCAGTTGAAGCCGTCCATGTCTGGGCCAGCGGCTTCGGCGCTGCAATGTCCGTCGCAACCGGCTTTGGCGCTGCAGAAACTGCGGACGGCGCGGTGACCAGTTTCGGAGTTGAAGCGGCCTTGGCATCTGGGTTGCTGGACGAGGTCGAGGCCGGACTCTGAGTCGGCAAGGCAGACGTTTGTTTTGTAGAGCCATCCTTGGTAATCACCGTAGGAGGGGCCACGGTTTTGGCTGGTGCAGCGTTCGCCACAGGGGTAGCGGCTGATGCCGTTGTTGTGAAAGGCGCTGTTTGGGGAACGGCGGCGACTACTACTTGGCTGCCCGCATCATTGTTATTGCTCTTCGCTGCGATAGGCTGCGCAGCTGTCGATGTGTTGAGTTGGGCAATCTGAGTTGATGCAGGACGTGGAGAGTCCGGGAGCTGGTAGCCAGGGCGCAGGACGTAGCACACCTGACGGTTGACCTCGTCGACCTTCACCTGCCAGGCCGGACCTGCGAGCACCTGCAGGGTGTTACGCAGGGTCATAGGGCCAAGTTTATATTGGGCTGCTGGGAGTGGTCGGGTGTAAAGGATGTTGACGTGGCCAGAGTCTGCCGAGCAAAGCGTATAACCTGAGCGGTCCACCACGTACTGCATGGCCTCACGCACATTTGGGTGCATGTTGGCTGGAATGCTGATGTCGATAATCTGAGCCATCAGGTCACGTTGGCCAGAATCTGGCAGCGTGCTGACGAGGGTGTAGCGGCCATAGCGCACTACTGGTTCTTTTTCAGGAACGGCGCCGCCAGGATAGAGGTCTGGCGTCAACATGTCCGGATTGCGACTGCTGTCGAAAGCGGGCTTGGGTGTCTGCGCCGTTTGGGTCGTGCAACTGGCGATTAACGCTAGAAGCGAGAGCGTGGTGACGTGCCTGATCATGTGCCGAGAGGCCCCCTGTAATGATAGGGGAACGGTGACAGGCTGGTATCAGCTGCGCAGTAGGAAATAGAAAACTGCGTCTTTAGGTATTTACATAACCGCTACCACGGCTCTCGTTGCTATTTCTCACACCAAGGAAAATGAGCGATGTGCTCTGGCGTGTTGAAGGTTTTTTTTAAGAAGTACCCACATGCATAAACAAAATGCGAGAGCACCCATGAGATCCATACCGAACTGATCGAGCTGGAAAAAACCATGCTTCTCGATTTGGCCGACCTCCCACGCTAAAGATATTACGATGTAAGCGCTTGCAAGGATTGCCGTCCAATGAGTGATGTAAGCTGGGCGGGTTCTGGTCATTAACCATCTGCGGAATTTCCCAAATGCCAATACTCGGATAGGACTTTTTATAAACCGGGCTTTTGATGTGACGGACAATGCAAAAAGCAGTATCGCCAGAAAGACAGCAGTGGCCGCAAATCCTCCTGTGAAGTGTTCAATCAAGCTCGCATTGCCGAATCCGATGAGCTTGAATACTTTTCTTACGGGAAGATGAGTTTCATAACGACTTAAATAGGCGAGCACTCCCCATAGTAGAGCAGTGGCTAATAAGGAATATAGTTTTTTGGGGAACGCCGTTTTGCGCATAAAAACTCCAGGGGCATTGCTGATAGCCTCGCGAGAATTCTTTCATAAATAAAATCGTATGAAAACCTTGCCTCATGACCTTAGTCTCGGATTTCCGCACCGTGCAGGAGCAAGAATGTAAAGTTACACGTAGTTCAATAGTTCAGATCTGGCGTTGGCTACAGGATCGGGTTCAATGAGGTCACTTGCCAACTGACGCTTATCCTGCAGCATTTGCCAAAGCATCTGGTCGATTGTGTTTTCCACCAGCGGAATTTTCACCACGACGATGCGCAATTGCCCATTCCGATAGGCCCTGTCCTCTGCCTGGTCCTGCAATCCTGGCGTCCAGGGCAGGCCCAGGAACATGACATAGTTGGCCGCAGTGAGGTTGTTGCCGGTGCCGGCTGCGGAGGTAGTGGCGGCAAAGATTCGCGTTTCTGGATCACTTTGGAATTGATCGATCGCTTTCTGCCGTTTACCTACAGAGTCACTGCCGACAACCGTGACGCACCCGTACTCAGCTTGCTTGCACCGAGTGCGAAGTGTTCCTACCGTATCCTTGAACTCACAGAACAAGATGACTTTGTCCTCCGCGTCCAGTTCGCACAGCAAATCCATGACAACCCGAACCTTCACCTGCTCGAGTAACTGGCGCAGTGATCCCAACCTGGCGAGGCTGGGTCGATCTTCAAGGCGAATCTGATCGTATTGCTTGCGCTCTTCAGCAGTGAGCTCGACGGGTAACGTTTGGCGCTGTTTGCCTTTGAGACCGGGCAAGACATCCTTGCGTCGACGAAGCATC
>Ga0209646_1000672_pt1 | contig 12519 bp, 8 predicted proteins | sample AraplaL_Col_mTSA_FD_184259 | JGI IMG/M metagenome (GOLD analysis project Ga0209646, IMG submission 184259) | Arabidopsis root microbial communities from the University of North Carolina, USA - plate scrape CL_Col_mTSA (SPAdes) (version 2) | ecosystem: Host-associated > Plants > Roots >...
CGACGATGTCTGCCCGCTGGACGAGATCTACGAATTCGCCGGGCGGCGCGAGCTGCCGCTGCTGATCCTGGATGACGATCATCGGCTCGGCGCACACATGGATGCCATCAGCCGCCAGTTCGGCTTCTTCCTCGAATCCCTGGCGTGAAGCAGTTCTTCGCAACCTGCCCGAAAGGGCTCGAATACCTGCTGCGCGACGAACTGATCTCGCTGGGCGCCACCGACGTGCATGAAGCGCTGGCCGGCGTGCGTTTTTCGGGCAGCCTGGAAACGGCTTATCGCGCCTGCCTGTGGTCACGCCTGGCCAGCCGCATCCTGCTGCCACTGGCGGAATTCGACGCGGCCTCCGACGAGGCCCTGTATGCCGGCGTGCAAGCCATCGACTGGTTGGAACAACTTGCGCCGCACGCCACGCTCGCCGTGGACGCCAACACCGCGCAAAGCAAGCTCACGCACAGCCAATACCTCGCGCAGCGCGTCAAGGATGCGGTGGTCGACCAGTTCCGCCAGCGTGGCCACGCGCGGCCGGATGTGGATACCGAAGAACCCGACGTGCGCATCAACCTGCGCCTGCGCCGCGACCGCGCCACGCTGTCGATCGATCTTGCGGGTGCGCCCTTGCACCGCCGCGGCTGGCGGGAGACGCAGGGCGAAGCGCCGCTCAAGGAAAATCTCGCCGCGGCCATGCTGCTGCGCGCGGGCTGGCCGGCCATCTATGCGCAGGGCGGCGCCTTGCTCGATCCGATGTGCGGCTCCGGTACCTTGCTGATCGAAGGCGCCCTGATGGTGGCGGACGTCGCCCCGGGCCTGCGCCGCGACTATTACGGCTTCCTCGGTTGGCAGCAGCACGACATCGCCGTGTGGCGTGGCCTGCTCGACGAAGCAAGCCAGCGCGCGCAAACCGGCCTGACGGCGTTGCGCAGCTGTTTCTTCGGCTCCGACACGGATGCGCGCATGGTGCAGATGGCCAAGCGCAATGCGCAGGAAGCCGGTGTCGCCGGCTTCTTTACGCTGGACCGTCACGATGCGCAGCACCTGCGTCCGCCATCCGGTTTCGAGCAGGGGCTGGTCATCACCAATCCGCCCTATGGCGAGCGCCTCGGCGAGCGCGAAAGCCTACCGAAGCTGTACCGCGCGCTGGGCGAAACCCTGCGCGACCATTTCACCGGCTGGCGCGCCGCCGTGCTTGCCGGCGATGCGGAACTCGGGCGCGCCACCACGCTGCGCGCGGAAAAGAAATACACGCTCTACAACGGCGCGCTGGAAACCGTGCTGCTGGTCTTCGAACTGCATCCGCGCGACGACACCCCGCGCGAAAGGCCGCCGCTCTCGCCGGGCGCGCAGATGCTGAAGAACCGCCTGGAGAAAAACGCCAGGCATCTGCGCAAACGCTTGGATCGCGAAGGCATCCACGCCTGGCGCGCGTACGATCAGGACCTGCCGGAATACGCCGCGGCAATCGACGTCTATGCCGATACCTCCGGCATCACCCATCTGCACATCCAGGAATACCGCGCCCCGGCGGATGTGCCCGCGGAACTTGCGCGCACGCGCCTGCGCGAGGTCGCACGCGTGGCCGGCGAAGTGTTCGACACGCCGCGTGCGCGTATCGCCATCAAGACCCGCGAGCGCGGCAAGGGCGGCGCCAAGTACGGCCAGTTCGATCAGCGCGGCGAATTCTTCGAAGTGGAAGAGGGCGGCCTGACCTTTCTGGTGAATCTCTACGATTACCTGGATACCGGCCTGTTTCTCGATCATCGCCTGGTGCGCGCGAAGCTGCGCGAACTGGCCGCAGGCAGGCGCTTTCTCAATCTGTTTGCCTATACCGCCACGGCCAGCGTCTATGCGGCCGCGGGCGGCGCGCGCGATACCACCAGCGTGGATCTGTCGGGCACTTACCTGGAGTGGGCCTCGCGCAATCTTGCGCTGAATGGCTTCACCGGCGAAAAACATCGCCTGATCCAGGCGGACGCCGCCAGTTTCCTGCAGCGCACGCACGAACGTTATGGCTTGATCTACGTCGATCCGCCGACGTTTTCCAATTCCAAGCGCGCAGAAGATTTCGACGTACAGCGCGACCACGTCAAGCTGCTGCTGGCTTGCGCGGAACGGCTGACGCACGATGGCGTGATCCTGTTTTCCAACAACTTCCGCCGCTTCTCGCTCGACCAGGAGGCGCTGGCGCCGCATCTCGCGATTGAGGCGTGGGGCGCGGGCAGCATCCCGTTCGATTTTTCGCGGCGCGCCAACATTCACGATTGCTGGCTGCTGCGTCGACACGTGGTTAAGGACCAGGTAAATCCCTGGGAAAATGCACGTGTAAAGAAATGAAACCCTTCAGTACGGATTAAGCGCCTGCGGCACACCATTCACGCCATACAGACGGAGGTGTGCCATGTTCAAACGTAGTGTCGGCAAGTTCGTTGCGGTCGGCCTGGCCTTGGCGGCAGCCGGGGCTGCAGTGCCGCTGAGCGCTTCGGCGCACCCCTGGGGCGGCCCGGGCTGGCATGGCGGTTATGGCTACCACGGTGGTGGTTATTATCGTGGTAGCTGTTGCTATCGCGGTGGTTATTGGAGCGGCGGCCGCTGGATCGCCGGCGCTGTCATCGGCGGCGCGGTAGCGGGGCTGGTGGCCGGCGCCGTAGCGGGTCCGCCGGTGTATTACGCACCGCCGCCGGCCGTGGTGTATACGCCGGGCACCGTGGTCTATCAGACAGCGCCGCCGCCGGTAGTAACGACCACTACGGTCATCACGACGGATCCATACGGCACGCGCTACATCGGTCCGGCTTATTGATCACCGCTTGACCCAAAGCATTTAAGAGCCCGGCATCGCCGGGCTTTTATTTTTTATAACAACCCCCATGAGCAGTGGCTCTTGCCTGGTTGATGGGTGCTGATGCGATGCTGCCTGGCGTAATCGCGATAGTGTTCGCAAGCAAGGACGCCGCTGCGTGCAGCGCCATGCTCCTGCCATGCGCGTATCACAGAATATGAACAATCGCTGCGGCATGGTGGCTGTATGATCGTCCGCTCTACCGCGCTCCCCATGGTGTATCGCTACACGTTCGCCGAGCCTGCGTCATGAGTGTCCCCGCCTTCACCGTACATACCGAGGATGCCGTTGCGCGGTTCAGGCGCATACGGCATCAGACGCTGGCGCTGTGCGTGGGATTGAGCGGCGAAGACCTGCAGGTGCAATCGATGCCGGATGCCAGTCCTGGCAAATGGCATCTGGCACATACCACCTGGTTCTTCGAGCAATTCGTGCTGGGTCATGACCCGGCCTACCGCTCGCCGAATCCAGAGTGGCACTACCTGTTCAATTCCTACTACGAGTCGGTCGGGCCGATGCATGCGCGGCCGCAGCGTGGTCTTTTGTCGCGTCCGACGCTCGAAGAGATTTGTGATTACCGCGCGCGCATCGACGAAGCCGTCGATAATCTTCTGCTGCGCGGCGTCACGCCGGAGCTCGCGGCGCGCATCGAGTTGGGCCTGCAGCACGAACAACAGCATCAGGAGCTGTTGCTTACCGACATCAAGCACATGCTGTCGTGCAACCCGCTGTTGCCCGCCTATCGCCGCGCGCCGGCGCCGATGCAAAGCAGGGCCGCGCACTTGCGCTTCCTGCCCGGGCGGCAAGGTCCGGTCGACATCGGCCACGCGGGCAGCAGTTTCGCTTACGACAACGAAACGCCGCGCCACACCACTTGGCTTTCCGCCCACGCGCTCGCCAACCGACTGGTCACCAATGCCGAATACCTCGCCTTCGTGCGCGACGGGGGCTATCAGGAAGCGGGCTTGTGGTTGTCCGACGGCTGGGCGCTGGTGCAACGCGAAGGCTGGCAGCGTCCGTTGTACTGGCAGGAAGACCTGGCGAGCGAATTCACCCTTGCGGGCGTCGTTCCGCTCGATCCGCATGCGCCGGTGTGCCACGTGAGCTATTTCGAGGCCGATGCGTTCGCCCGTTGGGCCGATGCGCGCCTGCCCACCGAAGCCGAATGGGAAGATGCCGCCGCGCAGCTGCCGATCGCCGGCAACTTCCAGGACGACCTGCGTTTGCATCCCGCTACCGCGCCGCTGGGCGATGGCCTTTTGCAGATGTTTGGCGACGTGTGGGAATGGACAGCGTCGCCGTATGTCAGCTATCCCGGCTTCAAGCCGCTGCCCGGTGCGCTGGGCGAATACAACGGCAAGTTCATGAATGGCCAATGGGTGTTGCGCGGTGGCTCGTGCGCCACGCCACGCGACCATATCCGCGCCAGTTACCGCAATTTCTTTCCGCCCCATGCCCGCTGGCAATTTGCGGGCATCCGCCTGGGACAGGACCGATGAGTGTTCAAGCCTATGCTGTACGTGACGAACAACGCCCACCCGATAACCTGCTGTTGCAAGTGGTGCAGCGTGGCCTGCGCTCGCAACCCAAGCACCTGCCTTCCTGGCTGTTCTACGACGAACGGGGCTCGGCGCTGTTCGAGCAGATCTGCGAGCAGCCCGAGTATTACCTGACACGCGCCGAGATCGCGCTGCTGGACCAGCACGCCAGCGAGATCGGCGAGATGCTGGGGCCTGACGTGCGCCTGGTGGAATACGGCAGCGGCCATGCGATCAAGACGCGCCTGCTGCTGGAACATCTGGCCACGCCCGTATCGTGGGTGCCGATCGAGCTGTCCACCGAACCCCTGCGGCACAGCATGGCGCGCATGGCCGGCTATTTCCCGGAGCTGCCGATCCAGCCGCTGGCGGTGGATTTCACCCGCCCGCTGCGGCTGCCGGTGCCGCCGCGAGCGCCGAGGCGTACGGTGGTGTTTTTCCCCGGCTCCACCATCGGCAACTTCACCGATCGCGAAGCCGCACAGCTGTTGCGCAAGATGCGCGGCGAAATGGGCGACAACGGCGGCATCCTGGTCGGCGTGGACCTGAAGAAGGATCGCGCCACCATCGAAGCGGCCTACAACGATCGCGCCGGCGTCACCGCGGCATTCACGCTCAACATGCTGGTGCGCTTGAACCGCGAGCTCGGCTGCAATTTCGAACTCAACCAATTCCGCCACCGCGCGCGCTACAACGCCATGGCTGGACGTATCGAAACGCATATCGTCAGCACGCGCGATCAACGCGTGCGCGTAGGCCGCCTGCAGGTGTTGTTCCGCGAAGAAGAAGCGATGCTGGTGGAATACAGCTGCAAGTATTCGCTGGAGGATTTCGCGGCGCTGGCGGCGCTGGCGGGGCTGGCCGTGCAGCACGTGTGGTTTGATCCGGAGCGGAAGTTCAGCTTGCAGTATTTGACGCGGGCGGCGTAAAGCTAGTGGTCCCAACTTGAGGGCACTTCCCTAAATTGCACGCAAGCGCAACGAGCTCTGGATCATCGCGACAAACGGTTCCCTCCCCTGCGAAGTAGGGGAGGGCTAGGGTGGGGTGCGAGCGTAGCGAGCGGCTGGAGCCCACCACCGCCTCCATCCCGTTTCCCACGAAGTTCAGCGGTATACGCTAAAGCCCAAGCAACCCCACCCCGGCCCTCCCCTGCTGCCGCAGGGGAGGGAGCGCATCGTGGCCAGTATCAAGTTGTACCGACTTGTCATGCTGTTAGACGAGCAGAGGGCAATTTGCTGAAACCGCCGCTCCGGCGACGAATCCACGAGGAGCGGTGGATCCCACCCTGCAAAGCTACGCCGCCTTGCGCGCCCCAAGCCTGCCAAGCAGCTCCTGCGCAGCGCGCACCCTCTCGCTACTTCCGGGCAACTCCAGGTTGATCTTCAGCTTGTCCTGCCCATCGAGCTTGTACACGCGCGGATAGTTCTGCACCAGGCGAATGATCGCCATCGGATCGATATCCGGTTTCTCGCGGAAGGTGATGCGTCCACCATTGGCGCCGAAGTCCAGCTTGCGGATGCCCAGCGGCGTGGCCATCAGCTTCAGGCTGGCGATGGCGAACAGGTTTTTTACCGCATCGGGCAGCAGGCCGAAGCGGTCGATCATTTCCACCTGCAGTTCGCGCAGTGATTCTTCGTCGCGTGCGCTGGCGATGCGCTTGTACAAGGTCAGGCGTGCGTGCACGTCGGGCAGGTAATCGTCCGGAATCAGTGCAGGCAGGTGCAGTTCCACTTCGGTTTCGTGCTCGCTGCTCAAGTCGAAATCCGGCACCTTGCCGGATTTCAGCGCACGCACCGCGCGTTCCAAGAGCTCGGTGTAGAGGCCGAAGCCGATTTCCTGGATCTGGCCGGATTGCTCGTCGCCCAGCAGCTCGCCGGCGCCGCGGATTTCCAGGTCGTGCGTGGCCAGCGTGAAACCGGCGCCGAGTTCTTCCAGCGACGCAAGCGCTTCCAGGCGCTTCTCCGCATCGGCGGTGATCGCGCGGCGATCCGGCACGATCAGGTACGCATAGGCACGGTGATGCGAACGCCCCACGCGGCCGCGCAGCTGATGCAACTGCGCCAGGCCGAAACGATCCGCACGATCGATGATGATGGTATTGGCGGTCGGGATGTCGATGCCGGTTTCGATGATGGTGGTGCAGACCAGCACGTTGAAACGCTGGCGATGGAAATCCGCCATCACCTGTTCCAGTTCGCGCTCCGGCATCTGGCCGTGCGCAATGCCGACGCGCGCATCGGGAATCAGCTCCTGCACTTCGCGTGCGGTGCGCTCGATGCTGTCCACTTCGTTATGCAGGAAATACACCTGGCCGCCGCGCTGCAGCTCGCGCTGGAACGCCTCGCGGATCAGCGCCGGCTCCCAGGTGGACACGAAGGTGCGCACCGCCATGCGGTGGGCCGGCGGGGTGGTGATCAGCGAGAGATCGCGCAATCCGCTCATCGCCATGTTCAGCGTGCGCGGAATCGGCGTTGCGGTCATGGTGAGCAGGTCCACTTCCGCGCGCAGCTTTTTCAGCTGTTCTTTCTGCCGCACGCCGAAGCGCTGTTCCTCGTCAACGATCACCAGGCCCAGGTTCTTGAACTTGATATCCGACTGCAGCAGCTTGTGCGTGCCGATGATCACGTCGATCTGGCCGTCGGCCAGGCGCTTGAGCGCTTCGTTCACGTCCTTGGTGGAGCGGAAGCGCGACAGCACGTCTACCTTCACCGGCCAGTCCGCAAAGCGGTCGGCAAAATTGCGATAGTGCTGCTGCGCCAGCAGGGTGGTGGGCACCAGTACTGCCACCTGCTTGCCCGCGGTGGCGGCGGCGAACGCGGCGCGCAGCGCGACTTCGGTCTTGCCGAAGCCCACGTCGCCGCAGATCACCCGATCCATCGCGCGCGGGCGGGCGAGATCGCCAAGCACGGCATCGATCGCCAGCAACTGGTCAGGCGTTTCCTCGAACGGAAAGCTGCTGCCGAATTCTTCCACCAGCTGGCGGTCGATCGGCAGCGATTCGCCGCCGCGTGCTTCACGTTGCGCATAGATCGCCAGCAGTTCGGCCGCCACGTCGCGCACTTTTTCCGCGGCCTTCCTGCGCGCGCGCTCCCACACGTCGCCGCCCAGCGAATGCAGCGGCGCCAATTCGGGCGCGGTGCCGGAGTAGCGGCTGACCAGGCCCAACTGCGCCACCGGCACGTAGAGCTTGTCACCCTTGGCGTATTCGATGACCAGGAACTCGCCGGTCATGCCGCCCAGTTCCATCGACACCAGGCCCTGGTAGCGGCCTACGCCGTGATCGACGTGCACGATCGGCGCACCGGCGGAAAGCTCGGTCAGGTCGCGAATGATCGTGTCCGGATCGCGCGCGGCACCGCGTCGGCGCCGGCGCTCGGTACGCACGCGCTCGCCGAACAGCTCGCGCTCGGTCAGCACCGTGATGGCGGGCTGCTTGAGCGCAAAGCCCTGCTCCAGTGGCGCGATGGTGATGGCCAGCGAATTGGCGTCGGCTAGGAAGGCCGTCCAGCTGTCAAGGTTGTGCGGACGCAATCCGGCGGCGGCCAATTGTTCCAGCAACGCTTCGCGGCGGCCGGCCGAATCGGCGGCAATCAGCGTGCGTCCCGGATAGGCCGCAATGAAATGGCGCAGCGACGTGCCCGGTTCCTCGCCCTTGCGATTGAGCGGAACCTCCGGCGCCGGCTGCGTACCCGCATCGACGGCGTGTTCGTGGCCGCTGGCGACCACTTCCACGCGCAGGCGTTTATTGAGCTGTTCGCGCAACTGCTCGGGCGAGAGATACAACTCGCCCGGCGGCAGCACGGGACGCTCGATATCGTGCGCACGTTGATCGTAGCGTTCGGCTGTCTGTATCCAGAACTGCTCGGAGGCTTCGTGCGTGCCTTCGCCCAGCACGAACAGCGCGTTGTCGGCGAGGTAATCGAACAGCGTGGCGGTCTGCTCGAAAAACAGTGGCAGGTAGTACTCGATGCCGCCGGGCGTCACGCCTTCCTTCATGTCCTGGTAAAGCGGGCAGCGGCGCACGTCGATGGGAAAGCGCTCGCGCAGGCGGTTGCGGAAGGCTTTCGCCGCATCTTCCGTCACGGGAAATTCGCGTGCGGGCAGCAGTTCCACTTTCTCCACCTGCTGCTGCGATCGTTGCGTTTCGGCGTCGAAGCTGCGGATCGAATCCACTTCGTCGTCGAACAGCTCGATGCGGTAGGGCTCGTCCGCGCCCATCGGATAGATGTCGATCAAGGCGCCGCGCACCGCGAAGTCGCCCGGCTCGGCCACCTGCGGCACATGCCGGTAGCCGCATGCTTCCAGCCGGCGCTGCTCGTTGGCCAGGTCGAGCTTCTGCCCTTTGCGCAGCATCAAGCCGGCACCGGCGATATGCGCGCGCGGCGCAATGCGCTGCATCAGCGTTGCGGCCGGCACCACCAGCACGCCGCGCTTCACGCTGGGCAATTGATAGAGCGTGGCGATGCGCTGCGAAACGATTTCCGGATGCGGACTGAAGACGTCGTAGGGCAGCGTTTCCCAATCCGGGAAATGCAACACCGGCAACGTGCCGGCAAACATGCGCAGTTCGTCTTCCAGCGCGTGTGCGCGCTGCGTGTCGCGGGTCACCGCCACCAACAGGCCATCGTGCGAGCGCGCGGCTTCGGCCACCAGCAAGGCGCGGGCGGAGCCGTGCGGCGGCGTCCAGAAACGGCGCTGCTTGGGGCTGGAGGGAAGGGGCGGATGGCTGATTGAAGTCGACATGGGGATCTTGCGTGGGAGGGCGCGGGCAGGGTGCCCAGGCCGGTCGAACGCGCAAGTCTAACGCAGGCCAAGCCTCGCTCCGCAGACGCGGACAGATAAGGCTGAGATGACGATCCCAGCATCGCCATGCACGTTTATGCCGGGATTCGTCTACGCCTTAGAGCTTCAGCCTGATCTGCGCAGTGCTGCCTTCGCCCGGCACCATCGTGGCGACGAAACCCAGCTCCTTGCACAACTGCAGCATCGGGCGGTTTTCCATCAGCACGTAGCCCCAGATTTCGTCCAGGCCACGGCGGCGGCATTCGTCGACCAGCCGTTGCATCAGCAAGGCGCCGAGGCCGACGCGCGTCCATTCGTGCTCCACCAGCACCGAGAACTCGGCCGTGTTGGTGGCCACGTCCACGAAGATGCGGCCCACGCCACGCAATTCGGCCGGCTTCACGGTTTCGTCGATCAGTACGAACGCCGCTTCCAGTTCCGGATCGATACGGCACAGCCGCTGCGCCATCGGCGCGGGCAGTTCCGACATGGCGTGCATGAAGCGGCGGCGCACGTCTTGCGCAGGCAGGCGTTTGAAGCAGCGCTGCACGGCGGCGACGTCGCCCGGTTCGATGCCGCGCAGGATCAGTTCGCGCCCATCGGCGGTATGCACCACCTCGCCACGCGGTGCGCTGGACAGCGGCGTGGTAGCAGGCGTGAACCGCTCGCGGCTGCGCGGCGGCAGCTCGGTGTGATGCGGGTAGGCGTCGAAATCGCGGACAGTGCTTGTAGGCATAGTGCCCGTACTATAGCGTATTGTTTGCGCTGCAACATGAATGCCTGTGCCTGTGTTCCGGGCTTATTTACCCTTATCAAGCGGAATTGACGCCATCATTCGCTGGAATTATGTTGCAATGCGACAAGGTACTGCCCGTGCTAGTCGGCCACATCCGGCTCGAAGAAGCTCCAGCGTATCTCGGCGAATTGCGCCTTCATCGCCCGCTCCACCGTGTTGATCGCCTCGATCAGGCTCAGGTCGTCCGGCGCGCGCTGCATGCGCGCTTTCACCGCCACCATCACGTCCGGCCCCATCTGCAAGGTGATCAGGTTGAGCACCTCGGCCACCTCCGGCTGGTCGTGCAGAAAGGCCAGCAGTTCCGCACGGCGGCGTGGTTCCACCCCCTGGCCGATCAGCAGGGCCTTGACCTCGTTGGCAAGCAGCACGGCCACCACCACCAGCAGTGCGCCGATGGCGATGGTGCCCAGCGCATCGAACAGCAGGTTGCCGGTGAGCATCGTGGCCCCGATCGCCAGCGCGGCCAGGCACAGGCCGAGCAGGGCGGCCAGGTCTTCGCCGAAAATCACCAGCAATTCGCTGGAGCGCGTTTCGCGAAACCAGCGCCACAGGCTTTGCGTGCCGCGTGCCTGATTCACCTCGCGCAGGCAACCGTGCATCGAGATGCTTTCCATCACGATGCCGAACAGCAACACCCCCAGCGCCACCCATGGCCAGCGCAGCGGCTCGGGTTGCGCCAGCTTGTGCACGCCCTCGTAGATCGAGAACAGGCCGCCCACGGCAAACAGCAACAAGGCCACCACGAACGACCAGAAATACAGCGCGCGGCCCCAGCCCAGCGGATACTCCTCCGATGGCGGCTTTTTCGCCTGCCGCATGCCTAGCAGCAGCAACAGCTGGTTGCCGCAATCGGCCAGCGAGTGGATCGATTCGGCCATCATCGCGCCGGAGCCGGTGATGACAGCAGCGGCCAGCTTGGACAGAAAAATGGCGAAATTGGCGCCTAGCGCCAGCACGATGGCCCTGAGGGAATTGCCTTGACCGCTCATGGGATCAGCGAATGACCCCTACGCCCACGCCAAAGCTGATGTTGGGATGTCCCTTGTGCAGTTCGGCCTGCGTCCAAAGATGCGATTGCGCGACGTTCACCACAGGATACGTGTAAGGCGCCTGGTCCACCGCGCCCGCCCGCGTGCCGCTGAGCTGCCCGGTCAGCGTCACCAGGCTGCCGTTGGGATAGTTGAACGCTTCCAGATAACCCGGGAAAACCGCAATGAAGCGTCCCGTGCCCTGCGCATTCGGCTGCGGGCGTTGCGAGGAATCCAGCGGGTAACCCAGGATCTCCATTTCGCTGTGGTCAGGGAAGTTGCGCACGCTCACAATGCTGCCGCCCCAGATCACGGCGGCATGGGCGTATTGCTGCGGCGCTTGCGCCACCTGCGACGGCAGCGCGGTGACCGTGCCCGGCGCGGCCTTGTAGATGGGCGCCGGCGCGCAGGCCGTCAGCAGCAGCGCCAGCGGCGCGAACGAGCGGAGCAAAACGGTACGTAGTTGCATGGCGATGTCCTTTCAGCACGAAGCGCTTCGAGCTTAGCGGGGACGCCTGGATTGCGGTAGCGGTCGAGTGTGATGCGCGGGTGAGGCCGACGTGGCAGCGTCTTGCACCAGCCAGTTGAGCCGCCATGTGGCGGGCTGCCCCTGCGACAGCAAATGCGCCAGCGCCTGCAACGGCTCGCGCAGCACCTGGTCGAGGTTCCACGGCGCATTGAGGATGGCCATGCCGGATCCGTTCAAGCGCAGCGGCGAATCGTCCGCATGCACCAGCAGTTCCGCCTGCAGCACGCGCCGCGCGCCGCAATGCTGCAGCCAGCGCAGGAACGGTTGCACCTGGCTGCGCAGCTTGATCGGATACCAGATCGCATAGACGCCGGTGGGCCAGCGTTGCAATGCCGCCTTCAAGGTGGTTTCGATGAAGCGGAATTCGCTTTCCTGCGCTTCGTACGGCGGATCGATCAACACCAGCCCGCGTTTTTCCTTCGGCGGCAGCAGCGCCTTCAATGCTTCATAACCGTTGCGGTGATGCACGTGCACGCGGCGGTCGCGGTGGAACAGTTCGCGCAGGCGCGCGGCTTCTTCCGGATGCAGTTCGCACAGTTGCGCGCTGTCCGTGGGGCGCATGGCGCGCGCTGCCTGCAATGGCGAACCGGGATACAGCTTCAGGCCGTGCTCGTTGCCGGGCAGCGCCAGCACGCTGTCGAGCCAGTGGCGCAGCAGCGCGGGCAAGGGGCCTCGTTCGCTGCGCTGCATGTCGGGAAACAGCAGTCGGGCAATGCCGTCGCGGTATTCGCCGGTCTTGCCGGCTTCTTCGCTGTCCAGCGCATAGCAACCGCTGCCGGCGTGCGTGTCGATCAAGGCGAACGGCGTGTCTTTGGCTTTCAATGCGTCGATCAGCGCAAACAGCACGCTGTGCTTGAGGACATCGGCAAAATTGCCTGCGTGGTAGGCGTGGCGATAATTCATGGCGGTCGGCAGGCTGGGATGGGGCAGTATAAATCCCGGCCTGCCGTGAAAAGCGCCGTAGGCTGGGATGAAATCCCAGCATTCCAAGGCCAGAATTACCTTCAATA
>Ga0209646_1000673_pt1 | contig 12452 bp, 13 predicted proteins | sample AraplaL_Col_mTSA_FD_184259 | JGI IMG/M metagenome (GOLD analysis project Ga0209646, IMG submission 184259) | Arabidopsis root microbial communities from the University of North Carolina, USA - plate scrape CL_Col_mTSA (SPAdes) (version 2) | ecosystem: Host-associated > Plants > Roots >...
CTGGCCTCGAAAAACGCCGATCTTATAGTGTTGAATTCCCTGAATGATGAAGGCGCCGGTTTTGGCTATGATACCAACAAGGTTACTATTTTTGAAAAAGGCGGTAATGAGATTGCGTACGACCGTAAACCCAAACAACAAGTAGCTAAAGATATCGTTGATAGAATCGTAAACATGCTATATGTGTAGAAAGATCGTATGGATATTTTTTATGATGGTAATGGCGCCAGTATGTTTGCTGGCCCAGGAGCTAAAAGCCCGTATAACCATCGACACTCGTGCGCTTAGCACACCGGCCGATAAAAAAGCCTTCCAGACCTGCCAGGCGGCGCTGAATAATTTTTTGAACAACCGCAAATGGACGAAGGAAACCTGGCAGCCCAATGAAAAGATAGTATGTAATTTTCTACTGCGTATTACAGAGGCACAAAGTGGTAATGTGTATAAAGCCGCTCTTGTAGTGCAGGCTGCCCGCCCCATATACAATACCAACTACGACTGCCCGCTCATTAATTTTATGGATGAGAATGTGATCTTTAAATATATAGAGTACCAGTCAATTGAGTTCAATGAAAACCGGGTTTCCGGTTCAGACCCCATTGTGGGGAACCTTACTGCCATACTGGCTTATTATGCCTATGTGATCCTGGGGCTTGATTTTGATTCTTTCGCATTACGGGGCGGGGATCCCTATTTTCAGAAAGCCATGAATATTGTGAACAATGCGCCGGAAGGCCGGGATATAACGGGGTGGAAAGCATTTGATGGATTGCGTAACCGGTACTGGTTAATGGAGAACCTTACCAATAACCGGTACAACCTGATGCACGATGCTTTTTACAGCTATTACCGCCTGGGAATGGATTATATGTATGAAAATGAAACAGAAGGCCGTAGCGCCATTTTAAATTCCCTGAGCCTGGTAAATACTATGAACAACGATATTCCTAATACGATGATCGTACAGTTCTTCTTCCAGGGTAAGTCGCAGGAATTGATCCGGATATTTAAAAAAGGAACGCCTGAAGAGAAACAAAAAGCAAGAGAAATTTTGCAAAAGATAGATATCTCCAACTCCAATTTGTATAAACAGGAATTAAAATGAACCGGCTATTACTGGTATGTTTGAGCGCTACTGTGTGGTGTATGGTAAGTTGTACTGATAAAGACAAGATACCCAAAGGTGTTTTAGGGAAGGAAAAGATGCAGAAGGTTTTAATGGATATGATACAGGCCGAGCGGTATAGGGATGGCTTTATTGTGTACGATTCGTCAAAAGACCAGAAAACGGAAACCTTTAAATTGTACGCACAGGTTTTTGAATTAAATAAGATCTCCAAAGATGAATTTATAAAGAGTTATAAATTTTATATGAGCCGCCCCGATATTGCGCGGGAAATATTCGATTCATTGTCAAGCCAGGCTACCAAACTCCGCGAAAATTTAAATAAGCCAGCACCGCTGGATACAGCACTGAAATCAAAATCGGTTACTGATAGTATAAAAGCCAAAAAAGCTGATAGCGCAACAAAAAAAGTTGCCGACAGTGCAAAAAAATTAACGCCACCATCACCTGCGGCGCCACATGTGTTACCTCCACCACCAGGGGCATTACAACCTTCAAATTCTACATTTAGAAGATTGAAATTCAGGGATACCCTGTTGAAGTTAAAAATGAAACCCAAGCCGTAAATTTCTACGGGTTGTTTTGGCTGCATGTGGTAGTTCCTTATTTTTATCAATAAATTGCTTGCTATGCAAAAAGTTGTTGTCAATGCGGATGCCGCCATTGCCGACATTCAGGATAATGCTACCATTATGCTGGGTGGATTTGGTTTATGCGGCATTCCAGAAAATTGTCTTGCTGCGCTTGTACGCAAAGGCGTCAGAAATCTAACCTGTATCTCCAACAATGCCGGGGTCGATGATTTTGGATTAGGCTTACTACTTAAGACCCGCCAGATAAAAAAAATGATGAGCTCTTATGTGGGCGAGAATGCCGAGTTTGAACGGCAGTTATTAAGCGGTGAACTGGAAGTGGATCTGATACCGCAGGGCACGCTGGCTACCCGTATACAAATGGCTGGCATGGGCATTCCTGCATTTTATACACCAGCGGGCTATGGTACCGAAATAGCAGCCGGCAAAGAGGTGCGCGAATTCAATAACAAAATGTATTTGATGGAATATGCGCTGCACTCCGATTTTTCTATTGTAAAAGCCTGGAAGGGCGACCGCTATGGGAACCTGGTCTTCCGCAAAACCACTCGCAATTTCTCTACCTCCATTGCCAAAGCAGGCAACATTACCATTGCAGAAGTTGAACACCTGGTTGAACCTGGTGAACTGGACCCTGATCATATTCATGTGGCGGGCATTTATGTGCATCGCATATTTCAGGGAACCAATTATGAGAAACGAATTGAGCGTAAGACCGTGAAAATGGAGAAATGAAAAATGGAGAAATGAAAAATGAAAAATGAAGAATGAAGAATGACGAATGAGAAATGGAAAACTCAAAGCGCGGTAGCAACCAAAAACCAAAAACTACAAACTACAAACTAACATGGCTTTAGATAAATACGGTATTGCAAAACGCATTGCCCGGGAATTGAAAGATGGTATGTATGTGAACCTGGGTATTGGCATTCCAACCCTGGTTTCAAATTATATTCCTGCTGGTATTGAGATCATGTTACAGTCAGAGAATGGCATCTTGGGCATGGGGCCTTACCCGGTTGAATCGGAAATAGATGCCGACCTTATTAATGCCGGTAAAGAAACGGTAACCGTGATCCCCGGCGGCGCTTTTTTTGACAGTGCTGAAAGTTTTGGGATGATAAGGGCGGGTAAGGTTGACCTTACCGTATTGGGCGCCATGGAGGTTTCTGAGAATGGTGATATTGCCAACTGGAAAATACCGGGCAAAATGGTAAAAGGCATGGGCGGCGCCATGGATCTGGTAGCCAGCGCCAAGAATATCATTGTGGCCATGATGCATACCAACCCCAAAGGCGAGTCGAAAGTATTGCCTGCTTGCACGTTGCCGTTAACCGGAGTAAAATGTGTAAAGCGCATAGTAAGCGACCTGGCGGTGCTGGATGTATTGCCCCAGGGTGGGTTTAAACTGGTTGAACGTGCACCGGGTGTAACGGTTGATGAGATCCGAAATAAAACATTGGGCAAGCTGGTAATTGAAGGTGATATTCCGGAAATGGCCATCTAATACTTAATGGTTCGCCGGTTTACAGGTGTGGGAAATAGCGGTGGCGGCGGTTGAAAATCGATGTCTTTATTATTATTGTCATTCTTTTTACCGGCAACCGAAGCAGCTACAATAAAAAATGCCATTCGCAACATATCGGCCAGCGTTATTATAATACTTTTCTCCTGTTGTATTTGTTGCGACAGGTTTGCGTGACTGCCTGCCATGGCTTCCATTAAAACCACCATTCCATTATAGCATAACAGTCCACCCGCAATCCAGAAGGCCGGTTCGCTGGCGAGAACAATATGGCGATTGTTGATGAGTTGTAATAAAATAACAATAGCCAGTACTGTCAGAATGCCGGACTGAATAATAATAAGTACATCCGTATAAGCTGATAGACCTTTTAACGCGTAAATAGTGATCGTTACAGATAGAAAGGATACCAGCACCATTTTCAGGATGTCTTTCCCCTGGGCGGTCGTCATCAGTAAATAGAACAGGTAATATACAAGCGTAAATTCAACAAGCTTAAAGGCGATTGGCAGGGAAGGGAGGCTGGGTTGAAGGAAAAAAAATGCGAGATACCGGCAGATCACAAAAAGGCAAAGGACTTTCAGGACGTTAAGAACAGCGGAAACCGCTACTTTACGAACAAAGAGTATGCACACGGGCAGTAACGACAATGCCATTACTACCAGCGACAGGGTAATAAATATACTTCCACCGGTTTCTACCATGGTCTAACAGTTCAGGGCCAAACCGGTTCTTCATAGGGGGCTGTATTGTTTTTAACGTTGAAAATAAGGGTATCAACATAGTGCCGGCTTTATGTTATTTGTCAAAAATTGCCGGGAGTTTAATCAATCAGGTTATTCTTAACTGCAAAAAATACCAGGCCAGCCGTGTTTTTAGCTCCAAAGCGTTCCATCAACCTGTCTTTGATAGCTTCTACAGTACGCGGGCTTACCTCTAATTTTTGTGCAATTTCATGGGCGGTAAACTCCATGCAAATATATTTTATCACATCCCGCTCGCGGTCGCTGAGGGTGATCTCGCTGTTAAGGCTGGGCACCACTTTAACCCGGGCGTGTGACTTTTTTAAAAGTATCCTGTTTACAAAGTTATTCAGGTAATACCCTTTGCTCATTACCTCCATGATGGCCTTCTTGATCTCGGAAGGGTCGGCGCTTTTGAGCAGGTATCCGTTAGCGCCAATTTCCATCATATGGCTCACAAACCGTTCATCTTCATACATCGTTAGCGCAATTACATGAATGGTAGGATATTGACGGGCAATTACTTTCGTTGTTTCGATGCCATCTTTCAGGGGCATGCGCAGGTCCATTAATATAACATCAGGCTGTTCAGGGGCCGTTGGTAAATTATCCAACAGTTCCTGGCCGTTTTCTGCTTCAAGTACGAATTTTATGTTTGTATAAGGCCTTAACGACAAAATAACTCCTTTACGGAATATCTTGTGGTCATCAGCTATAGCCACTTTAATAGGTCCCATCATTGTATGATATTGGCAAAACTAAATTACTAAAAAATTTAAGTGTTTAGGTTTTCAGGGGTATGGGTTTTACGTTAGTATAAACACTTATTCCGCGCTGCATCTTAAGATAGTAGTAGCCCTTATCAAAATATGAACCAATATTTTATAATTGTGGTGCTACCGGTTCTTCCTCCTGCCGGGGAATTTCGATAGTAACCTTATAGTATGTTTGCGAAATGTCTTTTTCGAAATATATCCGTCCGTGCAACAGTTTCAGCCTGCTCTGAATGTTTTTCAGGCCTAAACCCACATTACTTTTATTCAGCTTATCAAAATCGGCCTGGGTAATTCCGCGGCCGTCGTGATGGAGGCGAATATACAATTTATTACCACTCAGGTTCTGGGTTAGATGAATAAAACTGGCATTACTGTGTTTCAGGATATTATTCACCAATTCCTGTATAACCCTGAAAATTATCAATTCCTGGTCGGCGTGCAGGCGTTCGCGGTAATCGTGAAAACGGCAGCTGGCGTTCATGCTGCCCGAGCCGCTTATTTTCTGAAACAAATCGTTCACCGCAGATTCCAACCCAAAGTTTTTAAGAGTGGGGGGCATCAGGCTGTGTGAAATATTACGTATCAGCTGAATGGTGTCATCAATGATCTGCTTGGCATTGTAAATGCTTTGCAGCTGGGTGGTTTTATCGAGGTTCACCAGGTTCTCGTTCAGGTATAAACGTGCGGTGGCCAACAGGGGGCCGGCATCGTCGTGTAAATCGGCCGCAATGCGTTGCCGCTCCTCTTCCTGCAATCGGATGGAGGCGTTCAACAGCATTTTCTGTTGTTCCTGCTCCATGTATTGCAACTGCATCTGGTAACGGATAACCTTACGTTGATGGAAAATTATGAAAACGATGAGGCCAATGGTAAGAACCAGCATGCCGATGGTGCCAAAGTACAGTACCATGGGAAACTGGCTGGTGCCATGCGTGACCTGCAGCAAGATCATTAGTATGTGAGAAGCGGGGTTTATAATGGGTTATAGGGGTTTTTAAAAAAATTATCGTATGAGGACAGGCTACTGCTGTTTTTGTCCTTTGCTTCTCTCAACGAAAAAGCAATGCTAAAGAAAAGATTTTTTATGGTATTGAATATGAATGTGATGAACCAAAATTTTCCGATGTCTCTGCTATCTATCTCATCTACGAACGTATAGATGAAGAAAGAACCCGCCAGGTAAACCAGAAAGCCCAGTATTACCCAGAACATAGAGGTATTATATATAAACAGCACCCTGGGTTTGTTTATTTGCTCAAATAAATAATACAGGGAAAATGTAAAGATCAGAATTGATTCGCAAGCTACTGGCACTGAATCGAAAAAGTTCCACTTTGTGGTGAAAAAGTAATAACAGATAAATATAATAAACAATGTTGAAACAGTAGCAATCACTTTTTTAAACACCCGGCCTTCAATAATGAGCCAGATGAAATAACTGAAGAGGAAGAATTCAACCAGTGTATAGGTGCTCAGGAAGAGCTTGGCCGACAGGTTTAAAAGTATGATATCATTCAGGAATGAGTACAACGAGTAAATAAAGATTACCCATAATTCCTTCCTTTTAGTATGCCTTAAAAAGGCAAGAAAGAGAATTACGGGTAATAGCGAAGAATATAAGCTGATATGTAAGAAAAAACTCTCTATATCAGGACGCTTTACCTCAAATATAGAGATTCAGGTTTACTTAATCAATAATAAACCATCCATCATCCCCGAAAAGATCGTCGCCGGTAGGAGAGGGGATGCTTCTGTCAGCAACAATACCTTTTTGTTTCTGAAGTTGGGCGTCTTCAGTTACAACAGTGAAATTAATCAGTTGTTTGCCATTTTGATCGAGGCCTACGTAAACCAGGGTTTTTTGTCCCAATTCGTTGATGGCGTTGTAGAACTGGATGCCGGCACAACCAGGTTGCGCCAGGATCTGGTTCAGGATCTCCTTGCCGATAATGTAACCTTGTACATCATTCGGATGAGCCTTGCGGTAGTTGGTTACCAATTCAGCGCCTAGTTCATGGGTAATTTCTTCACCAATAGTAGCAATGTTACGTTTAGTGAAAAGTTCAGTCTGCATCATAGTAGTAAGTTTTTAGAGGTTGTAAAAAGTGGTTCCGAGTGTTAAGAAACCTCCAAAAAAAAAGATATACAACGGGTTGCGAGCACCCATAAATGCTGTAATTTTGCACGAAATGCTCTATGGGCCTGCGTTCTGAGGGGATTTTCTAAGAAGTATTACGATATAAAATGGGGGATATTTTCTCGTAATATACCGTATATTTACTATTACTAAAGCTCGTATAACCTACATTTAAGAGATCGTTATTCACACATGTGAATAAGTGTAATTGCTTAAGTATCGTAGGATTAGTGCTTAAGCGTGAGTTGGATTTTAAAAACGGGGCAACGCAAAGAGCAGCTCTTACAGTAAAATTTTCCTTTTCTTATTTACCGGCTGACTGATTGCAATACAACTGATTTTAAAAACAGGTATCAATTGAACTATGTTTTCGAAAGGGTAAGACTTTGTATTGACCAGGATGAAGGTAATTGCCTGAAAGTAGAGTGGTTAAAACAAGATATTAGAAGTTGACCGATATTGGATTTGACAGGCGGCATTCATAAGATCGTTGGAAATACTTTTTAGGACGGTAATCTTGATATTGGATGTTTTAAGGTTGCCATTCCTTATCAATCAACTTCCGAAACAAAAGTAATCGGCCACCAGCCAGTTCGCAATAGCGGAAACGCTCTATTTTAACAATTCGGGAATTACCGGTAAATACGTAAAAGCTTCTTGTATAAACTGGTACTATTTCGATTGATCCTGGTAAACTAACGTTTACAATGTGAGTGAAATCGTTTTTTTATGCGATATTGCCCTAAGGTTAGGGCCCCGGACGGTATGAAAACAAACCATTAAGGGGTTACAATGGTAGGGCATATTAGACCAGAAAAGGAACAACTTATAACCCATTAATAAGCCAACCTTACCCATTATGAGCACTGAACTGGTTATTAAAGTAGCACTTGCCGACGATCACAAGATATTTCGCGACGGCATTAAAATGGCTCTGAAAGGAAAAGAGTACCTGAAGATTCTTTGGGAAGCCGAAGATGGTAAAGATCTGATGCACAAAATGCAGATCAAAAAGCCAGATGTTTTGCTGATGGATATTCGTATGCCCGAGGTAGATGGGGTGAATGCGATTGGGATACTGCGCAAGGAATACAGCGATGTAAAGATCGTTGTACTTACCATGTACGACGAACAGGAAATGATTACCAAGATGATGGAAATGGGCGCTAACGCTTACCTCACAAAAACCTCTGACCCTGAAGAGATCTATCAGGCCATACTCACCTGCATGAATGATGATTTTTACTTTAATGACCTTGTAAACAAAGCAGTGCTGTCGAAATTGCAAACCAAAAAACAGGTACGGCAGTTTTATCCCAATCCCGTAAAGTTCTCCGAAAAAGAAATCAAAATACTAAAGCTGCTGGCGGCAGATAAAACCACTGAGGAAATTTCAAAAGAAGTGTTCCTGAGCCCCCGCACTATTGAAACCATTCGCCAGAACATGAAATCGAAGGTAGGCGCCAAAACCATTGCCGGCCTCATCATGTACGGTATGCGCAACAAACTTATTGATTAAGGTTGACCATTCCCCACACGAGTTTTCACTGCTTTTACTTATTTTCATTTCTTAAAATCTGTTCGGTATGAAGAAAAAAGCAGTGCTGGTACTGATTGTATTACTGATCGTTATCCAGTTTATTCGCCCCACCCGTAACCAGTCGGCAGCTGTTTCGCCCAACGACATTAGCCGGCATTATACCGTGTCTGATACGGTGTCCCGGATCTTACAACGCGCCTGTAACGACTGCCATAGTAACAACACCCGCTATCCCTGGTATACAAATATTCAGCCTGTAGGGTGGTGGATGCAGTATCATGTGAACGATGGAAAAGAAGAATTGAATTTCTCTGAATTTGGCGCTTACACGCTAAAACGTCAGGACCATAAAATGAAAGAAGTAGCTGACCAGGTTGAGAAGGGAGAAATGCCGCTTGGCAGCTATCTGTGGATACATAAAGATGCCAGGCTCACTGCGCAGGAGAAGCAATTACTTATTTCCTGGGCAAAAGACCTGCGCAACAAGATCGCAGAAAAAGGCCCGCTATAAATAGAAATGCTTAGCTAAAATATTTTCACAGATTTTATCTGATGGCGTGCGCTGTATTTTGAAATAACTTGCACCGGATTCTAATTAATAATTCTGATTAGCATGCAGGCGCCGGTTTCGTATAAATTATTAGGTCAGCAACTTTGGTTATCAGCACACAGAAGTGTTTTTTGGGAAGAAGAGAAAGCCCTTATTGTTTCGGACCTTCACTTTGGCAAGACCGGGCATTTTCGAAAATCGGGTATTGCCGTGCCCCAGGCGGTGTATAAAGAAGACCTGCAGCGACTGGTGCATCTGATACAATATTTTCAACCCCGGCAAATAATAGTAGTAGGCGATCTTTTTCACAGCCATCAAAATAAAGAGCTGGAACTGTTTCAACGCTGGCGGCACGATTTTCCCGATCTGCCGGTACACCTGGTAAAAGGTAACCACGATATTCTGCACGAAAGCTGGTATAAGCTATGTAATATTCATGTTACCGACGAGGAATTACAACTCGGCGCTTTCCGGTTCCGGCACGATCTGGATAATGTATCCCCCCATAACACCAACTACTTTTTCTCGGGCCATATTCATCCCGGTATTCGATTGCGGGGCGCCGCCAAACAATCGCTAAGCTTTCCCTGTTTTTATTTTGCCAAGGCATTTTGCGTGTTGCCGGCATTCAGCCGGTTTACTGGTATTGCCATTGTAAGACCGGAATATGAAGAGAATGTATTTGCCATCGTAAACGACAATATTGTACAGTTGCAATGAGCCTCATATCGCCCTTACTGAAAATAGCATTTGATCCCATTTATGCGCATCCGTTGCCCGAGGGACACCGGTTCCCTATGCTTAAATATGAATTGATACCCGAACAATTGTTATACGAAGGCACTATAACGCAGCATAACTTATTTACACCAGCGGTATGTGATGATGAGATTGTATTATGGACGCATGATGCGGAGTATGTACATAAACTACAGCAGCAAACATTATCGGCCCGCGAGCAGCGGCATATTGGTTTTCCGCAATCGCCCCTGTTAACGCGGCGGGAGTTTGTGATTGCCCAGGGCACCATTGACTGTTGTCACTATGCGTTTGAACAGGGTGTGGCATTGAATGTGGCCGGGGGAACGCATCATGCATTTGCCGCCAGAGGGGAGGGGTTTTGCCTGTTGAACGATTTCGGCGTGGCTGCCAATTATCTGCTTAAAAAAGAATTGGCGCACAAGATCATTATCATCGATCTCGATGTGCACCAGGGCAATGGCACGGCCAGTATCTTTGAACAGGAGCATCGTGTGTTTACCTTTAGTATGCATGGCGCGCATAATTATCCTTTTCATAAAGAAAAGAGCGATCTCGATATTGCACTACATGATGGTACCGAAGATAATTTGTATTTAAGCCTGCTGCAAAGCAACCTGCTAACCCTGCTCGATCAATTAAACCCCGATTTCGCATTTTATTTGTCAGGAGTAGATATTTTATCGACCGATAAGTTTGGCAAGCTGAAAGTAAGTATGGATGGCTGTCGCCGCCGCGATGAACTGGTTTTCTCGCAATTGAAACAGCATGGCATTCCCTGCGTAGTGGCCATGGGCGGCGGTTATTCGCCCGATATAAAAACCATTGTGGAAGCGCATTGCAATACTTTTCGGGTAGCAAAAGACATTTACGAACTATAATCGATCTTCATTTCTCATTTTTTATTTCCTGCCAACTGTTGATAGTTTAAAAAATAAATGAACCTGACAGTGAATTCATTACCATGCGGGGTATTGAATAACTGGCGGGCATTGGTAGTGTAATATTTATAAGTATTGGGGCTGAGGGTATACTCATAGTCTTTTCCCAGCCAGTTCTTCCAGCCAACTATTAACCGGCTGCCTAATCGAAAATCCCAGGTATAAAAAACATCCAGGTTAAAAGCATTGTAATTGATATTGTAATCACTGGGCATCAGATCGTAGCGGGCTGTCCAGTACCCATTCTGCTGAATGTTGAACAGGTTGGTGTTTTGCAACCGGCTCCAGTAATGGCGGGCCCTGAAGGTAAGGTTCATGCGCGAGGTAAAATTATACACGCCACTGAATATCCCGGTTACATCGGCATATTTACGCCGGGCCAGAATGGGCGCCTGGGTTAGCGGGTCACGAACAAATGCATAGCCAAACTGTCCGTTATCGTACTGGCGTTTGTAACTCATTTCCAGTATAAGCTTGTCGCTGAACCGGTAGCTCATACCTACCTGAAGGCCATAATAAGGATCATTCGGCAGGGGGCCTTCTGCACCACCAATTAGCCAGCTTACAATTAATGGTTTGCGATTATCAGTATTACCTTCTATAAACAGGTTATAATAAGGCGCCCGTTTTAATGGTTGCCGGGGTGTTTGAAACAGGCTTGTAGGCGTTTGCATTTCAAAGAAGTCGGTATACCACCAGGGCGCAATATCGGTCGTAAGCGTAAGGTTCCAGAAGTTTTTAAATAGCCAGTACGAAGCCGCTTCAAAAGAAGTTTTCTGGTACGTGAATGGTTTGAACAGGTAATCCCGGTGAAGGGCAATTCTATAACTCTGGTTTAAAAAGGCAGGTGTTGCCTGATAAATGTTGTAACTGACCGCACCCGTATTGGAAAAGGCGTTGGGTGATAACTGAAAGCCCAGGTCGTTGGGATCGTATTGGGCTGTTCTTAGTTCATTGGTGAAGGAGAATTGCAGGTTACCACTTACTTTACCGGCTTCCAAATGATTGGCAAAGCCATCGTACCGGCCAGGGCCATTGCGCACGGTACTGTATCTTGGCTTTACTACCAGGCCATACCGGTTGTCCTTATTGTACAGGGCAACATCCAGCGCAGTTACGTTAGCGTCGCGCTCCTGGCCGTTACGCAGCACATTAGTATTGGTAAAAGTAATGTAAGACCGGTTCTTTAATGCCTGGTCCAATACAATAATATTATAGTTGGTAAGCGGTTCCGTGATTACGGTAGAATCTTTTCCGGTGCCGCGGTTACGCAGAATAGCTCTTACATTTTCGGTAACGGCGTTAAAAACGCCAATACCAAGGTTGCCGGCCGTTCGGCCCGAAAACTTTACGGCATTATATAACCTGGTTACCGAAGGGTTCTTTATCAGCTGATAACCGTCTAATTCCCCTGCGTTTACTTTATCTTCCAGCGTATCATATTTATCAGGTGTTTTACCAATGCGGCGCGAATAAAAGATGCCGGCCTTATTGAACAGCTCGGTACCTTCGGTAAAGAAGGGGCGGTTTTCCCGGAACCTTACTTCAAACGGACTAATATTATTCACCACATTATCGGATACCACCTGGCCAAAATCTGGGATAAGTGTAGCATCGAGTGTAAAGCTTTCATCAATGCCATATTTTACATCCATACCGCCGCTTTTAAGCGTTTCATATTGTTGCGGGCTGTTGCTGTGCGGCGTTTGCCGGTAGCCGCTGCTAACATAGGGGGAAAAGCTCAGTCGTAAGGGTGGAACCA
>Ga0209646_1000675_pt1 | contig 12436 bp, 11 predicted proteins | sample AraplaL_Col_mTSA_FD_184259 | JGI IMG/M metagenome (GOLD analysis project Ga0209646, IMG submission 184259) | Arabidopsis root microbial communities from the University of North Carolina, USA - plate scrape CL_Col_mTSA (SPAdes) (version 2) | ecosystem: Host-associated > Plants > Roots >...
GCTGTGATAGATCCTTGGTTTTACAAGTGGTATCCATTCCATCACATATGATGTCAACAAACAAATTGGATAACCCAAAAACATTGCTTGTCTTACGAAAGTTGGCGCAGTGTCCCACAAGCCAGTTTCTGTCTTACCGAAAACTAATTGTATGTCAATAATGTCAAGCGTCAATAAAAGTGTCGCTATACAAACAAGTACAAACGAAACTTGCTTAACTGGTTTATATAAAGTATCGTTTGTTGTGTTAGTCATTTCAACAGAAGTAAAACTGTCGCAGCAATTGTTATGAAAGCACAAATAATATTTACGGTCTTTCTGCTTTTAAAAACCTGCTGAACAATAAAGTCAATTAATAATAAAACAGCACCTACTCCAAATAGACCAACCATTGCAATGACACCCCAACCTTCACCTTCCGAAAGTTGCCGGTAATTGAAGACAGTATAAAGAAGACTTCCAACTATGAAAAGTCCAGTCGCTATGTTTAATATCGTAGGCTTGAAGGTCATTCTAAAGTGACGCACAACGTTTGTATTACTGCTATTATACGCTATTTTTTCACAACAAAAGCTGGCCTTCTTACCATTAAGCGTCCTGCTAAAATTGATACGTTTTATGTTGTTAATATTGACATTACTAAAGTAAAGCGATTTTCCAGATCATATGGCCCTTTTCAGTTTGTAAACATTTTTCAAACTGATGATCTGCCGAATGATTTCTATTTCTTGTTTTATGTTAATCCAGCAAATAACGACGTTCTCCAAATCGCCAGGTCTGGAGGAGGAGCAAGGGTTGGCAGGGAAGATGGCGCTTATCTTTTCACCCGTGATAGTGTTAATTACATAAAGAATTTAAGGTTATATTGATATTGTAGAAAGCTCGGGCAATACCCGGGCTTTTTTATTAGTTTTTCAATATTTAAACCAGTCATATACATTTATGTTATGCAGTTTACATGTAGCAAACAGGAAGTAAATAATAGCAGCATTCTGTACTGCATCAAACAGTTGTGACTTGGGTTTCTTATTATCCAGGTGTTCACATATGCAGATTATTTTATGAAAACCTGCCTGTCAGTATCTTTAATGGCTTTAACATGCTTTCGCCCTGCGTTAGCTTTGTAGATGATAAGCCAATCCCTTTTTTCCTCATAGAATAGTTGGTACTCGTTGAAACATGGCAGCCTGGGCTTAATTGTTAGTTATGGTTTTATCTTTTGTGAATTCATCGAATTGGCCTTTTGTATACCCCCAATGCCTGCTAAATGTATACAGCACTTTAGCTTCCTTATTTGTCAAATTAGTAAGATTACCGTATTTTAAAATACGCTGTAATGCTTTATTTCTAAATTCTTCTGAAAAACAATCTCTAAATATATCATACCATTCAAAAACTGTTTTAGTAAGTTCTTTTTGGGAGAGAAATTCAGCACTAAATTTTTCTTTGTGAGTTTCTATATCAATACTGTAATATATTGCAAATTCTTTCAAAATATCTACAACATTTTCTGTTGGCCTATGGTCACAAGTTAATATGGATGATACAATAGTCAAGGAAAACGCATCAGTCAAATCTTTGATTTCCTGCGGTGTCGAATTTCGATATTTTGCTTTGTTTATAAATAAATTCCTATATACCGGGTCAAATGTTTCACGACAACTAACACATTCATACACAAATCTTGTCTGTCTCGTTGGTGCAATTGGAATTAGAAAAAATGTATCCCAAACTCTAAATTGTTTTAATAATAAATCCTGGTGACATTCCGGGCAACCATTTATAATGCGCTCTCCATCTTTTACTTTCTCAATTATTTCTGTCGAGCCTTTTAATACTGGTATTAACATAATAGTAGTTGACAGTTTGAAAATTACAGCTAAAGCTTAAACGTATGCTGCTAAACGAACCTAACCTAAAAATAGTATTGATGATCACTTAATTATATTATTCAATATCTACAATATCACCATTCCTCAGCTTGTTTTGATTGGTGAAAATAACTAGCGAACAGTCATAGTTAACTATTGTTTTCTTCCGCTTTATATGTACAACCGATACCCGCATATGATAATTAACAGGTGCCCCCGGTTAAGCCAGGGCACCTGTTTAAAATATTGTTTTTTATGCAAAGTCATACTGATTCACTGCACTCACCGCTTTGGGCAATGCCGTTTCAGCCAATTGAGGCATACCGAGCCCTTCCACACGGAAAGAGGTAATATCAGTCATACCCATAAAACCCAGCGAACCTCTTAAATATGGTTCTGCAAAATCGAGCCCCTTCAGAGGTCCATCAGAGTAAATAGCACCAGAGGCCATGGCCAGGTACACTTTTTTGCCTGTCACCAATCCTTTTTGAATGCCATCGCTGTAACTAAATGTAACGCCCGACCGGGCAATATGATCTATCCACGATTTTAAGGTAGAAGGAATTCCGAAATTATATAATGGAACGCCGATAACAATAATATCTGCCGCCAGTAACTCGCTGATAGCCTGATCACTTTTACTAAGCGCCTCTTTATGATCTGCCGTACGCTGATCAGCAGGCGTATAATGAGCGGCGATCTGTTGTCCTTGCCAATAGGGCAGAGGTTCAGCAGCCAGGTTGCGGGTGCGAATTTCACTGCCGGGGTAAAGTGTTGACAATTTGTCAATGATGGCGCCCGACAGCTTGTTGCTAAAAGACTGGTCACCTTTTGCACTTGATACTATGTTCAAAATCTTCTTCATGTAATTAAAATAAATTGCTTTTGGTTGTAATTGTCTTTTTGTTTTCACAACAAAGCTAATTACCTTTACTATACTTCAGTAAGTACTATACCGGAACATAGTACTATACTTGAGTATAGTGATAAAATAAATTACTATGGCAAACAAAGAAGGAAGAACACAGGAAAAATGTAAGGGTATGATATTACCGGTATCGGATGCTATCCAGATATTGAGTGGGAAATGGAAATTGCCCATATTGATTTCATTACAATTCGGTAATAAAAGGTTCAGAGAGATCGCAAAGGATATTCCTAAAATAACCGACCGCATGTTATCGAAAGAGTTGCGTGAGCTGGAAATGAACCAGTTGATAAAACGAACGGTGTATGATGCCGTTCCCGTAACCGTAGAATATTCCATGACAGAGTACGGCGAAACACTGGATTCTGTAATACAGGAACTGGCCAAATGGGGAAAGCAGCACCGGAAAAGGATCATGTCGAAAGTGGAAGTTTAACTACTGGGAAGGAATAATAAAAGCACAATCATAATGGATGAAACACTGATTTTTAGTGCGGTCGCCAGTTTGTTTACCCTTGCCTTCGCATATAGCATAGACTGTTCATTGAAAAACCAGTTCACTTTTTTTAAAAAACAGAGTCTGTTTTTCAATGAACAGTTCAGTTTTTTAAAAAAGTTGGCCATTTTTTTCAATTAACCGAACATTCCATTAAAAAAACTAACCAGTTGATTAAAAAGAATATTCATTTGATTGAAAAAGTTGTTCCACTTTTTCAATCAACAGTTCTTATTTTTCAATAAACACTTCTTGTTTTTAAATGAAGTCTTCTTGTTTTTGAAAGGATCATTCTTTTTTTTAAATAGAATACGCTTTCTTTTTAAAAAATTATCCTTCTGCTTAAAGTAAATGGAGAATCTTTTTAACGCCCTCTTTATTTATTAGTGCAAAACCAACGGCTGTTTTATAAAATCATTAAGGGAAAAATTGAAGTAAGGAATTAATAGAATAGTGCCGGGGCTTAGTCGTCAAGCCGTTGTATTAGAAACACCCTGTTGGCTGCTGCCGTGCTTATTCTTTTGGGTATCTCTTGTCTTAATCTGATGACAATTTGCACATAAACAATCAAATTCAGTGTCTCCAGTCCTACCATCTATATGATCAAGCTGCAAAGTCCTTACGTCTGGAAAATTACACCGTAAACAACGATACTTAGTTGTTCTTACTGCTTTTAAAATTTTTAATCCATAGGCTTTCCTCAACACCCCGCTACAGCAAAGTGCCTTTCAACATGATAGCAGCTATAGTAAAATATATAACCAGCCCTGTTACGTCTACCAGGGTAGCCACAAACGGTGCTGAGGAAGTGGCGGGATCAAGTTTGAAGCGCTTTAATACAATGGGTATCATAGAACCGCTTAAGGTACCCCACATTACAATTCCAATAAGGGACAGAAAAACAGTTATGGCAACAAGCATCCAGTACGGCCCATAATTATACCAATGAAAATTTTGCCATAACGAAATACGCAAGAACCCAATACTGCCTAGTATCAGTCCTAATATTAAACCCGAAAGAATTTCGCGGCGCATTACATACCACCAGTTTTTGATGGTTAATTCTTTAACAGCCATAGCCCTGATAATAAGCGTGGCGGCCTGCGAACCGCTATTACCACCACTTGAAATTATTAATGGTACAAAAAGTGCCAGCACTACCGCTTTTGAGATCTCTATATCAAAGTAGCTCATGGCCGTTGCCGTTAACATTTCACTTACAAACAACACGATTAGCCATCCCGCCCGTTTTCTTATCAGTGAAAAGAACGGGGTTTTTACATATGGATAATCCAGGCTTTCCAAACCACCAAACTTTTGCATGTCCTTGGTATCTCTTGCTTCTACTTCGTCAAGTACATCATCTACCGTAAGCACGCCCAATAAAACATTATCGGCATTTACTACCGGTAATACTACCCGGTCGTATTCTTTGAACATGGCTACTGCCTGTTCTTTACTATCCGTAATGTGTAAGGTGGCGCAAAATCCGTCCAGGATATCTTCTATTTTCTTTTGTGGATCGTTTAAGATCAAACGCCGAACGGGAATATCATCTATCAGTTTGCCATCGTTGTCTACTACATATATATCATTAGCCGCTTCTGTATCTTTATGATACCTGCGCAAATGTTCCCCTGCCTCGGCAATGGTCATTCCCCTTTCAATAGTGGCAAAATCTGTATTTATCAACCTGGCCACACTGTTGTCGGGGTAACCAAGCAGATCATGCGTTGTATCTTTATTGGTTTCGTTCAGGTATTCAATGAAGTACGAAAGTTCAACCCCTTTTAAGGAAGAAAAAAAAGTTAACCGGTCATCGGAGCTTAATTCATTCAGGATAAAGGCCGCTTTTTCATTACCCAGTTGCCTGATAACCTTTTTCTGCGTAAATGCATCCAAATATGGAAATATGCCTACCTGCGTTTTCACCGGGAACGACTGAAAAGCCTGATAGGTAGCCTCAAATGGCATCCCGCCCAACACCCTTGCTATTTCGGCCGGATGTACACTTTTACTATCGCGGTTCAAACCCAACAGCCCGGTAATATCGCCCTTTAATATTTTATTGGTAAGCTCTTTAAAATTCATACAATACAATTGCGTCGTTAATGTAATGTCATATGCCCGCATCAATTCAGATCACTACTAATGCAACAAAGGTAGAGCGGGCAAAAACGGGCAGATTGATATTTCCTATTAGAAATTTATTAGAAATCGTTTATAGATTGGGCAGTTCAATGGTAAACACTGTTTCTTTATCTTTCGACACAACGTGTATGGTGCCTTTATGCAAGGCTATGATCTTTTGTGTTAATGTAAGGCCAATACCGTGACCGTCAGCTATTTTACGGTTGGTACCCCGGTAAAATGAGGTAAAAATGTAAGGCAGTTCGTCCTCATTAATACCGGCACCATTATCCTGAAACTGCAGAATGGCTTTGTCGTATTTATAACTGATGGTAACGTTACATGTTTTGTTGTCAGAAAATTTGCATCCATTTTCCATCAGGTTAACAAATGCAACTTTTAACAAATATTCATTTCCCTTTACAGATATAGCTGTGCCTTCCTCTATTTCTTTATCGAACCGGATACTTACATGATGGTGGGGATTGGATTTCAGCACTTCGTGCCTGGAATCCAGCAGTAGTTCGTCGAGCCGTAATTCTGTTTGCACGATCTCTGTTTGATCGTAGCTGGCTTTTGCAAGGTCTAACAGGTTCTTTGATAATTTAGCCACTTTAGCGGCATCCTGTAAAACGTTTTCAATAATTTGTTTATATTCTGCCGGCGACCGTTCTTTCAACCTCGATAATTCCAGTTCACCGATGATGCTGGCCAATGGGGTCCTCAGCTCATGGGAGATGTTTGAGACAAATTGCTTTTGGGCATCGAACGATTGTTCTAGCCGGTTCAGCATTTGATTGAAGGTGATGGCCAGCTCTGCTATTTCATCGGTTCGGTTGCCTTCGTCTACCCGCAGGTCAAGATTGGTAGCTGTAATTTCACCCACTTTATCAACCATGTCTGTTACAGGTTTTAATGCCTGGCGTGCAAAAAAACGACTGGCGCCAAATACAATAAGCACGCTCACCAGAAAGGTGAGCAAAATAATGAACTTCAGGTTTTGCAGCTTATCAAGGCCATATTCATCGTAAGCGGCAGCAGTAATAATATATTCGGTATTGTTACTTTTATATAAAAACCCTACCACCTGCCTGCCCTGCTGTATAAATTTAATTTCCTTTTTCGCCCTGATCTCATCTAACATACTTTTGGTTTCTTTTACGAAATCCACGCCAACATCGTCATGATAAATGAGTCGAAATCCGGTGTCATAAATAGCTAATTCTTCCTGAAATAATGAATTCGGCGAGTTTTTATAGATGGCCTGCAGAACGGCAGGTTGAATTTTTGAATCGAATAACAAACTGGCTTTACTCACCGCCTGCTTTTTCAATCGTTCAAAAAACACTTCTTCCCTGAAATTGGCGTAGGCATAATAAATGGCGCCGCCAAACAATGCCATTATTATAGCAATGATGATAGTTGATTGTAATGTTAGTTTATTTCTGACCTTCATACTGCCAGTTAAAGAGCCGTTTCATCTTTAAAAATAAATCCCATTCCCGGTTTGGTATGAATGAGCTTTACTGGAAAGTCTTTGTCAATCTTTTTTCGCAGGTAATTTATATACACATCAATAAAATTGGTACCGGTATCAAAAAATGTCTCCCACACCTTTTCAGCAATTTCCACCCTGCTTAATACCTGACCACTGTTTTCCATCATATATTGCAATAACCTGAATTCTTTATTGGTAAGGCTTATTTCCCTGCCCGAGCGTTTAACTAATTTCGTTCTTCTATTCAACTCCAGATCTGCAATGCTTATTACATCCTGTGCGCCAACTGCCGCTTTATTTCGTTTGGCAAGCACCTTAATGCGGGCATGCAATTCACGAATATCAAAGGGTTTAACCAGGTAGTCATCTGCGCCGGCATCAAAACCCTCCAGTTTATCATCGGTGTTACCCAGGGCCGTGAGCATAATCACCGGGGTGTCGGGTTTAGTAATTTTTACCTGCTTACAAATATCCAGGCCACTGCTATCGGGTAACATTATATCCATAATAATGACCGCATAGTCGTTGGAACCAGCGAGTAGTTTGCCGGTTTCACCATCAAATGCCTGGTCAACGGCAAACTGTTGCTCTTCCAGTCCTCTTTTTATCAAACTGGCAACCCGGGCATCGTCCTCAATAAGTAATATGGTGGGCATATGATTTACAAGGTAAGCAAATACCCTCGTAAACAAACAATGACCATTGCGTTTCAAACAATGGTCATTGTAAAGCAATAAACGGGTGCCACCCCATTACTTAATCACTATCTTCTGCATGGTAGTTTGCCCGTCTGCCACTATTTTAAATAAATACACACCTGGTGGGAACGAGTGGAGGTTCTTTATTAAAATTGAATTGGCGCCTGCGATCAGCTCTACCTGTTTCGACAGCAGCCTGCTTCCGGTAAGATTTAACAGGTCAATGTACGTAGCTTGTGAATTGTTTACAGTAATGTTCACCGTAACCTGGTCGCTGGCAGGGTTTGGCCAGATCTGTAATATTTTATCCGGGGCCATTTTTACCATAACAATGGTGCTGAGTGTGTAAAACAGGTTGTGATCTACCTGGCGAATGCGGTAATATACCATATCAGTGTTGGAAGCGGCTACATCTGTAAAGCTATATTTATTGACAAGCGCAGCAGCCTCCTTATACTTAACACTACCTATTACCCCGAAATTTACGCCGTCAAAACTTTTTTCAATATCATAATGGCTTACATCGGCTTCCGCAGCCACAGTCCAGTTCACGGCAATACCTCCGCCTGTCTTTGCGGCATTCACGCTGATAAATCGTACGGGTGTTACTGCGGCATTCACCACCACTGTAGCGCTGGCTGTACTGGCCGCACAACCGGTTAACTTATCGGCCGACACTAATAAATTGTAAGTTCCCGGCGTATTAAAATTAGCCGTGGGTAATGAAAAGTTGCTTGTTGAAGTAGTGTAAATAGAAGTAGCGTAGCTTTTTCCCGTGTTGTCTTTCACGGCATACCAGGTACTGTTTACTGCACTGGAAACGGTATAAGTAACTTTTTGGCCCGCATAAATGGTTGATGAGGTGGGCGAAATAGAGGGCGTTGCCGGTGATGTACATACCACGGTGCTGGTAACGCCACAATCGGTTTTCTCGCTGCCGGTGGCGCCCGATTGAAAAGTAGGTTTCAACACCGCACCACTATAAAATGGCAGGGAAGAAACAATGGTCCAGTTTTGTGTTCCGGTTGCATTTATCGTTTGCGATCCGGCCAGCGCGCCATCTACATATAACCGTACAATGCTGCCCGCAGTGGTAACATTTACAGTGCCATACACAATCGTACTCGTATCTGTATAGGGGGTATTTGAAACAGGCGTAAGGCTGATGGTTGGGCAGGTAGTTGTTACAGCCGCTACGGTAGCGGTAGAAGAAGCGGTACTGGCTGTACTGCAGCCACCGGCTGCCGTTACAGTGGCCGTATAGGTATCGCCCGCTACCAGTGCTGGAACTGTTACCGACCAAACACCACTGCCATTGGCGGTCGTTGTCCAGCTGTTGGTGGTCGCATTGGTTTTATTCAGCGTAATGCTGGCACTGGCTGCTGAGGTACCACTGATAGTGGTGGCTCCGGCAAGCAGGGCGCCGTTGGCATCGGTAGTAATTACCGGCGGCTGATTATAACAAACTACCGTAGTACTGTTGTATACAGTACAACCATTACCTGATAAATACACTTTAATATTGTCATTGGCATTTAACTGCAGTCCCGAAAAGGAATAACTGGTAGTATTGGCTGCTATGGTCTGTGTTGCCTTCAATACACCGTTGATGAACAGCGTAGCAACCTGTGCTCCTGTTGCAAAGACAGGCACAGCACCTGAAATGGAGGTATTAAAAGGATAAATGGTACTAGGGAATGTAATACCGGTACTTGTGGTTAAGGGGGTAAGGCTGCCGGAGCCGCTGCTTACACAATCGAATACCGGTGTGCTCTGGCAACCACTTCCTGTTAAAACAATCATGTAGGTGGCAGCGGCCACATTGCTTGTACCACCACTACATGTAAACCATGAAAAAGTAGTTGCAGTATAAGTGGTATTCAAATTCGACCCATTCATTAATGTGTTTCCGGTTCCATCCATTCTATAAATAAGCGCTGCCGTTGCCCCGGTGGTTAAACTGCCACATATACCTTTTGTACCGGACGACGAAAGAACGGTAGGGTTAATAGTAGCAGCACAGACGGTATAAATAATGTTAGACTGCATACATTCCGATTCGTTCAGGGTACCAGAGGTACCCTTTGCTTTTGCAACAAAATAATCACCCGATGCGGCCGTAATACCGGTCAACGTCCAGGACCCGCCGGAGGCAATACCACTGGGATAAGCACTGGTAGAGGGATAAGTATTTAATAAGGTCCCGGCAGAAGAATAGCGATAAATGGTGATGTTGGCATTCGCGTCCATGGTGGCATCCCTTCTTGTCCAGGTACCTGAAATTGACTGGCCTGAACCTATTACAACGGAACTGCTGGTAATTACCGGCGGGTTGGTACAGGCGCCTGCTACCGACCCTGAGCTTAGCTGGGAAAGCGTTATTGGCGGGGTGCTGTTTAAGGCAGCCAGCCATCCATCAGGGGTACTTGGGTAATTAACATCATTTACACCAAATATGTCTGAACGATTTCCTTTAAGGGCCGAGGTGGGAGAGCTTACCGTGGTGGCCACCATTCTGAAACCGGTGCTGCTGGTAAGGGCATAGGTACCTGTGAAGGCCGATAAGGGAACATAAAAATCGTAAAAATAATCGGGGTTGTTTGAATTAGTGGTCAATGCCGTGGCTATTTGCCAGTTGTTGCTGTTCGTTGTTTGATACACCTGTACAATGTTTGGCCCGGTCTTCCCATCTGTTTCATTTACAGTAACCGTAGTGGAATTACCGGTGGCCAGCAACACTTCCCATTCAAAACCAATATTGCCCGATCCCTGAGAAGTAGGCGCCACGTAGTTGGGGTCGGCTTGCGAACCGCTATTGCCGGCTTTAAAATCTGCATCTATTAATATACTGTATGCCTTCGCTCCGGAGCTGATACTGCCAACACGCAGCCGAAAAATAAGGTTGGTGCCATCATTGTAAGCCATAAAACCGGTTTTATCTGTTGGGGAGGTCACCAGATCGGTAAAGCTACCCGAGGCGCCTGTAGCCAGATCACCTATTGGCTCTGTAAAAGCTGGCGGTATTGACTTGAATGGTATTTCACTTTGGGTGATATCGCTGGTAGTAAACCCCGTATTGGCTGGCAATGAAATGTATCCGTCACCGTTAGGATCCAATACCGAACTTGCCGACGAGCGCCGTACAATCTGACCGGGCGATTGAGCTGAAGCATTCAGGAAAGAACATACAATGATGCTTAGGGTAATTACTACCGTATGCTTTGTACAGCTTCTCATAAGTATTAGCGTTGTTTAAACAATAATATTAAAAAATCATGCCATTTATTTTGTAGAAATACTGCTATATTATATGGAAGTAAACAAAACCCGTATGCGTAGTAATTACAAATTATTAGTTTTTATTCACAGGGTAGTAATACAAAATAATGCTCTGCCACAAGATCACCAAACAATAAATTATTTATTTTTATTCTGATAGTTATACCGGCATTCATAACTATTCAAAATCAAAAACCTTTCTTTTATGAAAAAATTACTCACCGTAATGGCAGTTATTGTTTTTAGCTGTCTTACACAGGGGTTTACTACTTCCTCCCCAAAATCGTTTGTAGCCATTAACTATGCCAACGCGAATGACAGTTCGCCTTCCAGGATCTATTTCAGGATTTATGTAGATGGCGTGCTGCAGGTTGATATGGGCAGCAGCGAACATGGTTTAGGCTCTTTATATGCGCCTGCAGGCAGCACTGTTAAATTTGAAATGAGCACTACCCCACCCAATGGCGGTCCGGTTATAACTATCACGGATGAAGCAACCAATACAAACCTGTTTTCTCAAAACAATCCGGCTACAAATTATACAACGTTCAGTTTTACAGCCGAAGATGGGCATGAATACTCCATTTGGGCGCAATCCTAAGTAATAATTACCGGTATGCTATCTTGGCCCCCACGATAAATCGGGGGCTTTTTTTTAAAAACAGGGAAAAGCAACCGGTGAAACAGGGCTATTTCCTCATCCACGAAAAAAGGTTATTTTTGCCCCTGTTAAGCATCTTATATCCTGTAAAATCCTACTTTATGAAAAAACCTGGTATCCTTGACAAGACAAATGCTACTACTACCAGCAAACGCTCCCTTCGCTGGATCATACTTATACCATTTGTTGTAGTATTGGGGGTATTAGCCGCCGTTGTAAGGGGTGGCGAATCTAATGACACCCTCAGCGCCCTGAAGTCGGGCAAACCCAACCCCGCAGCTGCCGGCGATGCCAAAGTTATAAAGGTGGTGCACGATAATATTATGGGCCTTGTAAAGGTGGAAAGTAACGATTACGAATACAAGAGGCTGGGTGGCATCTCGGGGCTAAAGATCACTGTAATTAACCCAACCGATTATATGCTCAACCGGGTACGGGTAAAAGTAACTTACATAAAAGCCAATGGCGGTATTTACGATACAAAAATGAAAGACTTCTATGGTATAAGACCCAAATCTGCCGAAACGCTTAAAATGCCCGACAGCAAACGGGGTACCAGCGTTAAGTATGAGATCGTTACTATAAAGTCTAAAGACCTGGGTCTGTAAAAAAAGAGGGTGTATCATCCCTGATATACCCTCCTATTGCTCTCGCGGTTCCCCGCATTCATCTATGGTCCCGTTTTAAATCAAAATGTGTTTCAATTCAACATTGTTCTCAGTTTACTTTCGTTGATAATAGTAATGTAACCTTCGCTTATCTCTATCAGTTTTTCCTGCCTGAACTCGCCCAGGGTCCTTATCAACGATTCGGTAGCCGTACCGGCAATGGCTGCCAGGTTATCGCGACTGATCTTGATGGCATCTTTATATTTA
>Ga0209646_1000677_pt1 | contig 12418 bp, 9 predicted proteins | sample AraplaL_Col_mTSA_FD_184259 | JGI IMG/M metagenome (GOLD analysis project Ga0209646, IMG submission 184259) | Arabidopsis root microbial communities from the University of North Carolina, USA - plate scrape CL_Col_mTSA (SPAdes) (version 2) | ecosystem: Host-associated > Plants > Roots >...
GAACCTTTTGGCTATAACTTCTTCTTCCATGGCGCCCCCCAGCAGGGTATCAACATAACCCTGAATGGCAAAAATGGGCGTTTTAAACTCATGGGCAAGGTTTTGAAGGAACTCTTTGCGGTAGGCTTCGTTCTGACGTAATAATTCAATTTCACGAATGCGGTGTTCGCCCCATGTTTCCACATCGGCGCGCACTTCGTCAATGCTTTTTTGGGGAAGAATGTATTTGAAATACATCTCTTCTTTTTTGGTAGCCTTGGTTTGGTAAATGAGCTTGTAGATCAGTTTTATTTTACGATAAATAAAACGCTCCATGGTAACCAGTACCAGCCAGTAACTGCCTGGGAATACTACCAGCAGCGAACCCAATCCTATCTGCCAGTTGCGGGTGAGAATAAGAATGCCAATGGAAATAGGAAAGGCCAGTATTGCTGCTGTAAATGCGGCCAGTTGTCGGGGTGAAAAATTTTTGGCTGAAGGCATAAAATACCAATGTGATAATTAGCTAATTGGCTAATGTGATAATGAAAAACCGAATGTAGCAAATTAGCTAATTATCGTCATTATTTCATTGTCACATTATCCCATTATCGAATTATCACATTATCGAATTATCAAATTATCACATGGTGAATTTATAACCAACCCCTTTAACGGTGGTAATACAATCGATGCCGAGTTTTTGGCGAATTTTTCGAATATGAACGTCGATGGTGCGGTCGCCAACGATCACATCGTTGCCCCAGATCTGGTTAAGGATCTCGTTGCGTAGAAACACCCGGCCGGGTTTTGATGCCAGCAGGTACAGTAATTCAAATTCTTTTTTCGCTAATACAACTGCTTTGCTATCTACCTTGGCTTCAAATTTAACCGGATCAATTTCGAGGTTATCGATCTTGATCACTTTTTCTTCCGGTTCTTTATTAATGCGGCGAAAGATAGCGTGTATACGGCTAACGAGAATTTTAGGGCTTACCGGTTTGCTGATGTAATCATCTGCACCGGTTTCCAGGCCTTTAACATGTGAACTTTCATCGCTGAGGGCGGTGAGGAATACGATAACAGTATCTTTAAATGCCGGTTGGGCACGTAAAATTTCGCAAACTTCCACCCCGTTCTTGCGGGGCATCATAATATCCAGGATAATCAGATCGGGCTGACTTAACTTGGCTTTTTGAATGGCATCATCCCCATTATTAGCCGTCACTATCTCATAACCCTCTTTGGTAAGATTATACCGGATAATTTCAACTATATCAGGCTCATCATCTGCAATCAGGATCTTGCCTTTAGCATTCATTAAATGAAATTTTTGCAAACCTACTCGAAAAGGTTCTACCCTGTAAATGATAATATTGAGTTCACAATTTCTTAATATGTGAAGGTAAGGAAAAAGGCCGCATGGCCACTGTGCAGAAAGCGGGCAGGGAGTTACAAAGCATTCGTTATTAATTAGAAAGGCCTTTGTTACCGCAAAAACGATACCGTGCTAATTAAATCCATTTGTTTTTAGCCTGATAGGTTCTGCTGTTTAAAAAGGGCGATCCTGTTTTATGGGAGCGGGTCCGGTTTTTATAAAACCGGCAATCGTTTTTCAATGAGTGGCGTCTTTTTTTCAAAAAAGCGAGCATTTTTTTCAAAAAACAGCCGCTTCTTTGAAATGAAAGGATCATTTTTTTAAAAAAATTGACTATTCTTTTCAAAAAATGAAGTCTTTTTTTAAATGAACAGGGTCTGTTTTGAAACAAACAGACCCTGTTTTTAAATTTAAATGATAGTTTTTTGAATCAACTAGGCAATCTTTTGAATTGAATGTTTATTTGCTTTAATGGACGCTACATTTAGTTTAAAAATTTGAGTGTTTGATTGAAAAGTTTGTTTTGTTCATTTAAAAAAAGCCTTTGAATTTTTAAAAACAGAACGTGTTTTTGATAAGGAATTAAGTCTTTATACCTGATTACCAGTGTTATTAGTTCCCCATTGTGGGGCGCCTGTTATCCACCATGGCAGGGCTTTTTGACTTTCTTTTACTAACTTTCGCCAGGAAAACCAGTAAGAGCCATATACAACCCTTTGGTCATATTTTTGCTCTACCCCTAGATGTGCAGCATATGAGGATATATATACAAATTATTACAATCTTTTTACTGATTTGGCAATCGAATTTTGCGCAAACATCCTATCCTTTAAAGGTGCCAATGGAGCGCGAATTATGGCATAGCAATATCGATAAGCAACAGAAAAAGGCTATTCAATTTGTTAACCAGGGCAAAATTGCAGCTGATACCACTGTTAGCCTGCAAATTATGGATGCGCTCATCCGTGGCGTTGATGAGCTGCAGAACCAGATTGAAATGGATTCTACCCTCAACAACAATGGTAAGATCAAATACCTGCGCAGTATCGACTACCTGTTACAAAGCTATTTTTCAAACCTCAACCGGCGCGATTTTCCCGCTTCGCTGGCCCCGGCGCTTATAACTGCTTTTAGCCAGTGTATGGAGCTGGATAAGCAACATAAAAGCATTGCCCCCATCATAGAAAGCAATGACTATGGCGTTGATAAAATGCTGATAGAGTCGCTCAAATATTCTGAAGACAACCCCGGCATGGCGGGCGCCCGCATTGTATTAATGCGAAAGTACCTGACCTTGCACCCAGACCAGATAATGCCCGAGCTGGCCAAAAACCCCAACGCTTATTTTGCCGATAGCTTAATAAAAGTGGCGGTTAGCACCGACATTTCGAAAGTATACGATTATGCCCAGGCCAATAACAAACTGGGCGATCGCATTCGCCATCACAGCGATTCAACCGTGCAACTGATTGCACGTATTGCCACCAGCAAAAGCGGCCAGCTGTACTTTCCATTTCTCGATAACCTGATGCGGGGTAAAATTACCCTGCAGGCGATTGATAGTGTGAAGGAGAACGACCTGGGTTATTACAGGTTACTGGTAAAAACCAGGATAGAATATATTGAAAGGTCCCTGCCGCCATATAACGACACCGCCAATCAATTGCAAACCTTAACGGAAATGATGAAGCGTAAGGCGAATCAATACTTTATTCGCGAAATAAATGCGCTGCATACCAATCCCAATGACAACATTCGTTTTCGCCGGCTCGATGGGTTAACCGCCCAGGAACTGTATTACCTGGCCGTGTTAGGGGAAGATGAGATCTATACCTCCAGTTATACGCGTGGGGTATATCCCCGCATTTGGCAGCGTATGGCCAAACCGCGTGCCGATAGCCTGATCATGAGCGTGCATGGCGATTTTTTCAGAAAGTTCATTAAAATGGCTGCCGGTTATAACGAGCTCACCGACTTTTTAGGTAAAATGGATAAACAGAATGCCGAAACCATGATGAAGGCGTTTGTGATAGGGTTGGAAAGATCCCGTAAAATAAACGACCTGGAAGATGCGGTTGACGTAGCTGATTCTTACAGCAGCATCATGGATAAGAATAAGGAGCTGGCTGATTTTATTTTAAATGAGGTGAATGTTAGTTATACCAAGAATGTGCAGGAAAACAATAAACGCGGGATGGTTATTTATAACCTGCTGCGCATATTGTTCGAATCGGCCGATACAACCAAAAAAGTCGATCTGTCGGCATTGTTGGGCATTCCTTCTATATATGGTAAAGATTACAGCAACCTTGCAGACGACAGCGGCCGCGTAATTCAACAGGTGTTCTTTTATGGCGATGAAGATAAAGACGGTCAGAATTCGTACCAGAACTTTATGAATATGTTCCGGGGTAAACCAGGCTGGCGGGTAGATGAAAGAAAGGCCGAATGGACTACTATTACTTCTACCAAAGGCAAACCGGTATGGATATTTGCCAACAAACCATTGTATGGGGAAGATGACCCTGATGATAAGGCACAAAATAAACTGATCGAATACCTGCAGGAGCGTAATTTAACACCCACGGTAGTGATCCATCGCGGACACAGTTACCACCTGTCAACTACCATACAAAAGCTGCCCCCAAGCGCCCGCATCATTGTGTTGGGTTCCTGCGGCGGATACAATAACCTGAATGAAGTATTAACGGCTTGCCCCGACGCACACATCGTTTCTTCAAAACAGGTGGGTACCAAAAAAGTGAATGAACCTATTTTGCAGGCTATCAACGAGCGGTTGCTGGTAGGGCATAACATAGACTGGATAAGTATGTGGCGTGAGCTGAAAAAGAAATTCGCTACCGGCGATGCCAAGGAAATGTTCGACGATTATATCCCTCCATATAAAAACCTGGGCGCTATATTTATTAAAGCTTATCGTAAATCTATGGGAGAATAGACAAAACCCAATGTGATAATGTGATAATATGCTAATGTGATAATGGAAGCACAATCGGAAGAAGCTCCTCCTCTATTGGAGGGGTTCGCGAGCTGTTTTCCGTTTCACGTTTCACGCTTGCCCAAACTTTAACAGATGCTTCATTTACCATTGATCATTCACCATTGACCATTCACGAGACAAGCCGTATCTTTGCAACCTCGTTATGGCGGAAAAAAGTAAGGGGAAGATCATATTCGATTTAAGTTTACTGAAACGGGTATTTCAGTATGCGAAGCCCTATAAAACGAAGTTCATTCTTTCGGTAATAATGGCTGTGCTGTTGGCTATTGTATCACCTATACGTCCCTGGCTCATCCAGATCACCATCAATGATTATATTCATAAAGGCGTTACCGGCGATAAAGCGGTAAAATTATCCATGGAACAGGTGATCATCTGGGTCACCATTATCCAGATCGGATTACTGTTACTGGAAACAGCCTTCCGTTTTTATTTTTCTTATCTCACAGCCTGGTTAGGACAAACCGTAGTAAAAGACCTGCGGGTAAATGTATATCGCAAAATTCTGGGTTTGAACCTTTCCCAGTTCGACACCACGCCCATTGGTACTTTAACCACCCGTACCATCAATGATATTGAGGCCATCAACGATATTTTTTCAGATGGATTGATCCCCATCATCGCCGACCTGCTGTCGATCATCGCCGTGCTGATATTTATGTTTTTTGTTGACTGGCGCCTAACCCTCATCAGCCTGGCCTCGTTCCCTATATTAATTGTAGCCACTTATTTATTTAAGGAAAGCGTGAACAAGTCGTTCATCAGGGTGCGTAATGCCGTGGCTAACCTCAATGCCTTTGTACAGGAGCATATTACCGGTATGGCCATTGTGCAGGCGTTTGCAGCAGAAGATAAAGAGTTCAATAAATTCAAAACTATTAATAAAGAGCACCGCAACGCCAACATCAACGCCATCTTTGCCTATTCGGTGTTTTTCCCCATTGTAGAGATTGTGTTGGCGGTGGGTACCGGTTTAATGGTGTGGTGGGCTGCCACGCATGCCCTGGGCATTTATAAAACCGATGAAGTGGCCGGCCGGTTATTGATAGGGAAAATGTTCTCTTTCTTTCTGTGTTTGAACTTACTGTTTCGCCCGCTGCGGGTAATAGCCGATAAGTTCAATGTATTGCAAATGGGTATGGTGGCCAGTGAACGGGTATTCAAGGTGCTGGACAATGAAGATGTGATCACCACCGAAGGCAGCTTTGATCCGGAGATGGTAAAAGGCAAGATCGCTTTTGAAAATGTATCTTTTGCTTATACAGGCGACCGCTATGTGCTGAAAGACATTTCCTTTGAAGTGAAACCCGGCGATACGGTAGCCATAGTAGGGCATACCGGAAGCGGTAAAACTTCCATCATCAGCCTGTTGAACAGGTTATACCATATAAAGCATGGCGCTATTAAGATAGATGATGTAAAGATTGAAGATTTTAAGCTGGATGCCTTACGCCGGCAAATTGGGGTGGTATTGCAGGATGTGTTCCTGTTTTCAGGTTCGGTGCTGGATAACATTACCCTGCGCAACCCGGCCATTACCAGAGAGCAGGTGATAGCGGCTGCCAAAATGATTGATATGCACGACTTTATAATGCAGCTGCCAGGTGGGTACGACTACAATGTAATGGAAAGGGGCGGCAGCCTGTCGCTGGGGCAGCGCCAGTTATTGTCATTTATCAGGGCCTTACTGTATAACCCCTCTATATTAATATTAGACGAAGCCACATCTTCGGTAGATACTGAAAGTGAACTGCTTATACAAAAAGCGATCGATAAACTGATCGCCGGCCGTACATCAATCGTCATTGCTCACCGGTTGTCGACCATTCGTAAGGCAAGCAAGATCATTGTGCTTGATAAAGGCGAGGTAAAAGAAATGGGTACTCACGACGAATTGATAGCCCACCAGGGTTTTTATTATAAACTGCATCAAATGCAGTTCGACAAGCATATTCCGGCTTAATAAGGAGTTATTAGTTATTTAAATTTATAATATTATACTGAAATGCTGAAAATTTGTGGTTTCTTTTAATTTCACTTCCACAAATAAACATATAAAATAAAATAATACGATTTGCCCGCGCTTTAGCTTCAATCAATTGTCATCTGGTAATAAATACTTTCATTACGCGTTCGTTTTTGTCTTTTGCATACTTATCTTTGCGCAAAATTTATAAACAGGTATGCTGGTCAGAAGCGTCAAATCCTTATTGGTAGCGGTTTTCAGCCTGAGTATTGTTATATCTCCCTTATTGGTAAAAGCCGAAGGCGGGGGAGAAGCCAAGGAAGAAAAATTGAATCCTGCCAAACTTATTATCGAACACGTTTCTGATGGTCATGAATTTCATTTTGTAACTATTGGAAATACGCCGGTAACACTTTCTTTACCGGTTATTTTATATTCACCTGAAAAAGGATTCACTGCGTTTATGTCATCTGCATTCCATCATGGAGCCGAGCCTCATGAAGGATATGTGTGGATCACTGAAGAGTATTTGAAAGAGCATAAAGAGATTGAAGAACAAAAGGATGAGCAGGGAAAACCGCTGTTCAAGAATGATAAGATCTATGCTTTGGATGCCGAAGGCAAACCCAGCCTTACAGCAAAAGTGTATGACTTCTCTTTAACGCGCAATACCACGCAAATGCTGGTATCAGTAATATTATTGATATTGGTAATGAGCAGCGTTGCCAAAAAGTATAAAAAAGGTATTGGCGAAACAAGCGCCCCTAAAGGTTTCCAGAATGCGCTGGAACCCATTATCACTTTTGTTAGAGATGATGTAGGTAAAGCCAACCTGGGACACAGCTACGAAAAATATACGCCGCTGTTGCTGACTATTTTTTTCTTTATACTTATCAATAACCTGATTGGTTTGATCCCCGGCTCGGCAAACGTAACCGGTAACATTGGTTTTACCGCTATGCTGGGTTTGGTTGCTTTTCTGGTTATTATGTTCAGCACCAACAAACATTACTGGGCGCACATTTTCAATCCTCCGGTGCCTGGCGGCGTAAAACCCATCCTGATACCCGTGGAAATTCTGGGTATCTTCACCAAGCCCTTCGCCCTCATTATTCGTCTTTTTGCAAACATGATCTCAGGTCACGTAATTATATTAGCCTTCATTTGTTTGATTTTCATTTTTGGCGCCATGAATACGGCACTGGGCTGGGGAACTTCACCCTTCTTCATTCTGCTGGCGGTATTCATATATGTAATTGAGATACTGGTAGCATTCTTACAGGCTTACATATTCGCCAATTTAGCAGCGGTGTTTATCGGACAGGCTTTTGAAGGTGGACATGACCATGAAGATGTGCCCGGACATCATGATCCGGTAGTGCTTTAAACCAGAACTAAACGCTTTTTTAATTATAAACACAAGTATCATGAATTTGATGACTATTCTGTTGGAAGTTCAGCCCGGTTATGGTGCAATTGGCGCTAGCCTTGCTGCGATTGGTGCCGGTATCGGTATCGGTCTGATCGGTAAAGGTGCCGTTGAATCAATTGCCCGTCAACCAGAGGCAACCAACGACATTCGTGCTACCATGATCCTGGCTGCGGCCCTGGTAGAAGGTGTTGCCCTTCTGGCTGCGGTTGCTGGTCTGCTGGCTGTATTCCGCTAGTAGGTTCGCACGTAAAAAATGTACTGCATTCAATGCAAAGGGCGGCGAATGCAGTATTTTTCTCTGAGAAAGTAAAGCAAACAATACCATAAATATTTAATTACAATGGAATTACTTACCCCCGGATTAGGCTTTTTTGTGTGGAATCTTATTGCGTTCCTGATCTTGTTGATCATTCTGAGAAAATTTGCCTGGAAGCCTATTTTGAAATCGCTGAAATCGCGTGAAACCGGTATTGCCGAATCATTGGCTACTGCCGAAAGGGTAAAAGCTGAAATGGCGCAGTTGAAAAGTGAGAACGAAGCGCTGCTTGCCAAAGCCCGTGAAGAAAGAGCCCAGTTGCTGAAAGAGGCGCGTGATACAAAAGACCGTATCATTAACGAAGCCAAAGAACAGGCTAAAGTAGAAGCCAGCAAGATCATTGCCGATGCCGGCGCCGCCATACAACAACAAAAAATGGCTGCTTTAACCGATGTAAAGAACCAGGTAGGTACGCTGGTAATTGATGTAGCTGAGAAAGTATTGCGTCGCGAACTGACCGACAAATCACAACAGGAAAAGTACATTAAGCAGCTGGCTGAAGAAGTAAAACTTAATTAGCTAATGTGATAATTCGATAATGTGATAATGAATACAAAATCCATTACGCATTAACGATTCTCACAGTTGATCATTGAATTAAAGTTATTAAAATAGCGAAATGTGCTAATTGTTAAGAGGTCTGAGAAATAGGGTCATTATCAAATTATCACATTATCCAATTATCAAATTAGTTTATGCCCAACCCTCGTTTAGCAGCGCGTTACGCAAAAAGTTTGATTGACCTGGCCAATGAAAAGAGCCAGTTGGAACCTGTGTATCAGGATATGCTGTTTTTGCAAACACTTTGCAGGGACAGCCGTGAATTTTTAGTGCTGCTGCGTAGCCCGGTTGTAAAGGCCGATAAAAAAGTGGCTATTGTAGAAGCGGTTACCAAAGGTAAAATAAGCGAGCTCACTACCGTTTTCAACCGCCTGTTGATTAACAAAGGCCGCGAATCGAACCTGCCTGAGGTTATTGCCTCTTTTATTGATCAGTATAAACAGCAGAAAGGTATTCACACCGTTAAGCTTACTACTGCTGCTCCTGTAACCGAAGAAATGAAAAAACTGATCATCGGCCAGGTGCAAAAGCAAACGAACATGGCGAACATCGACCTGAAAGCCTCCGTAAATGAAGAGCTCATTGGCGGTTTTGTGCTGGAAATTGGCGATCAGCTGGTAGATGCCAGTGTTGCGTACGATCTGAACAAGATCAAATCGCAATTCATGAACAATGACTTTATTTATAAGATAAGATAGTTATAACACACAAAAAATCATAAACGGTTATATATGGTAGAGATAAAACCCGATGAGATATCTGCGATATTGCGTCAGCAATTGAGCAACTTTAACGCAGCTGCCGACCTGGAAGAAGTGGGTACTGTATTACAGGTGGGTGATGGTATTGCCCGCGTGTACGGTTTAAACAATGTACGTGCCGGTGAACTGGTTGAGTTTGAGAATGGTGTACGTGCAATTGCATTAAACCTGGAAGAAGACAACGTGGGTGTGGTATTGATGGGAGAAAGCGGCGATATTAAAGAAGGCGCTAAAGTACGCCGCACCGGCAAGATCGCGTCTATTAACGTAGGCGATGGCATGCTGGGCCGCGTGGTAAATACATTGGGCGAAGCAATTGATGGTAAAGGCCCCATCGCAGGCGAAAAATACGAAATGCCCCTGGAGCGTAAAGCCCCTGGTGTAATTTATCGTGAGCCGGTAAAAGAGCCACTGCAAACAGGTTTGAAAGCGATTGACGCCATGATCCCCATCGGCCGCGGACAACGTGAGCTGATCATCGGTGACCGCCAAACCGGTAAAACAGCGATCGCTATCGATACCATCATCAATCAGAAAGAATTTTACGCTGCTGGTAAACCAGTATATTGTATATATGTCGCCATCGGTCAAAAAGCATCTACCATCGCTGGTGTGATGAAGACCCTGGAAGACAATGGCGCTATGGCTTATACAACTATCGTTGCGGCTTCAGCTGCTGATCCCGCTCCGTTACAGTTCTATGCGCCTTTCGCTGGTGCTGCCATCGGTGAGTTCTTCCGTGATACCGGACGCCCTGCTCTGATCATTTATGATGATCTGTCAAAACAGGCAGTAGCTTACCGTGAGGTTTCCCTGTTGCTTCGTCGTCCGCCCGGCCGTGAAGCATATCCTGGTGACGTATTCTACCTGCACAGCCGTTTGCTTGAGCGTGCTGCGAAAGTTATCAGTGACGACAGCGTGGCAAAGAACATGAACGACCTGCCCGATTCAATAAAGCACCTGGTAAAAGGCGGTGGTTCATTAACTGCCTTACCAATCATTGAAACACAAGCGGGTGACGTATCTGCTTACATTCCTACCAACGTGATCTCGATCACCGATGGTCAGATATTCCTTGAGTCGAACCTGTTCAACGCGGGTATTCGCCCGGCCATTAACGTAGGTATCTCTGTAAGCCGTGTAGGTGGTAACGCGCAGATCAAATCAATGAAAAAGGTGGCTGGTACCTTAAAGCTCGACCAGGCGCTGTACCGTGAAATGGAGGCTTTCTCTAAATTTGGTGGCGATCTTGATCCTGCTACTAAACTGGTAATTGATAAGGGTGCCCGTAACGTGGAGATCCTGAAACAAGCCCAGTATACTCCATTCGCCGTGGAAAAACAGGTAGCTATAATTTACCTGGGTACACAAGGTTTGCTGCGTGAAGTACCGGTGAAGAAAATGAAAGAGTTTGAAGAACACTTCCTGATGGAAATGGAAAACAAACTGCCTGATATATTGAGCGAGTTCAAGAAAGGTAATTTACCTGATGATGGTATTAAGAAAATGGTTAATCTGGCTAACACCCTGATTCCTCAGTACAAAGCATAACATATATAGTTGTACGATATATAAGAGCCGCCTCGTTTTCGGGGTGGCTTTTTTTATTTGTGAGTGTTGAGTTGGTTGATAGGGTTGATAGGGTTGATAAAGTTGACAGGTTAACGAGTTAACTAGTTGACGGGTTGAAAGGCAGACACGAGTTTGAAGTTTCGGAGGTCCTTTTACGTTTCACGTTTCACGTCTCACGCGTTTTTCCCTGCGTAAAAAAAAATGCAAAAAAGTAATATTACTATTGCATAATCAAAATTCAGTTTAGATATTTGTATCCGATCAGAAACACTGATCAACATCTCACCCAATCTCCTGTTAGAACCGTACCGTTACTTCAAAGTTTATTTTCTCCCAATTTTCCGTGAAAACTACCAATTAGAATTTCCCATTCTCCTGTGATCTACTTTATTCCGGTCCCTTAAAAACGAATCTGTACAAACATGTACCTTTTGAAACATATATGTATTGGAGTTAATTCAGTGATCAATCGGCTGATTGTTGCACTGGTTCCTACTACTTCTGCATGTTTGTCCTCATTTACTCCAGGGGCCTTAATAACAGCCAAAAACGGCTTTACAAATTCTGGTTTAACTTATTTTAATATAGATAATAACAACAGGCATTAGCTTTATTGTGCGTGTGCATACCCAACGGGGCGAGCGCCAAAAGCGTATTATAATAGTGCGAGGGGGAGTGGAAATGTGAAAGAGAGTAAAAAAAAGAGTAATAAGTGTTATGTATAAAAGTACCCTGTTAGATGAATTCGGATCGTGCAATGGAAAGAGATTAAAGAGTTTATTTTAAAGGGTACGATCAACAACGCCGTCCCGTTTCTACGGGATGGCTTTTTAAAGCTACAATATCAAAGTCTCCAAATATAAAGGCTTGAACCTTAAATCTTCAGCCTTTATCATCCTATCTAAATGCCTCACCCGAAATTCAATCATCTAAGCGCAAGAACCAAACAAAACGCATAAACGAATACAAGGCCTCTGGGTATGGCACTTCTGCCTTGAATCCTGAGCCTTGAACCTTACTATAAGAGTTTATTTTAAAGGGTACGATCAACAACACCGTCCCGTTTCTACGGGAGGGAATTTTTTAAAAAGATCCAAAACCTCAGGAGCCGGGGCTCAAGTGCCTTGTTCCTTGAAACTTACTATAAAGATTTTATTTTAAAGGGTACGATCAACAACGCCGTCCCGTTTCTACGGGAGGGTTTCTTTTAAAACCCTTTGTAAACGTCATTTACTCCAAAAAAAGAAGCCCTCCCGATGCATCGGGAGGGCTTTATGATTATTCTACCTTTTGAACAGAATTATTTCTTCAACAGTTTTTTAGTGAAGATCAGGTCTTTACCAGCTCTAACATCCAGCATATACATGCCTTTTGAAAGGCCGGCTGGGATGCGAACACTGAGAGAATGGCTGCCAATGCCTAATTGCTCTG
>Ga0209646_1000679_pt1 | contig 12408 bp, 8 predicted proteins | sample AraplaL_Col_mTSA_FD_184259 | JGI IMG/M metagenome (GOLD analysis project Ga0209646, IMG submission 184259) | Arabidopsis root microbial communities from the University of North Carolina, USA - plate scrape CL_Col_mTSA (SPAdes) (version 2) | ecosystem: Host-associated > Plants > Roots >...
CCCCGTAAATTCTATGAATACAACAAGGCCAATGAATTAGTACATTATAGTCCATACAACGGACAGGTGTTGCCAGGCTATTTGTTTACCGACAATGGCTTTTGGGATACATTCAGGGCGGTGTTCCCCTTCTTTACTTTAATGTATCCCAGCCTCAACAGCCAGATTATGCAGGGGCTGGTGAACACCTATAAAGAAAGCGGCTGGTTACCAGAATGGGCCAGTCCGGGCCACCGGGATTGTATGGTGGGCTCCAACTCTGCCTCGCTGATCGCAGATTCTTATATGAAAGGGATTCGCGGATATGATATCAACACCTTGTATGAAGCCATTTTAAAGAATACCGAACAGGAGGGGCCCCTTAGCTCGGTAGGCAGAAAGGGTGTTCAGTATTATAATCAGTTAGGGTATGTGCCATATGATGTGAATATCAATGAGAATGCGGCCCGCACCCTGGAATATGCTTACGACGATTTTACTATAAGTCAGCTGGCCAAAGCTATCAACCGGCCAAAAGAAGAAGTTGAACGTTTTTCGCATCGCAGCATGAACTACCATAACCTGTTCGATCCATCAACCCTGTTGATGCGTGGAAAAAATAAGGATGGTAGTTTTCAATCGCCGTTCAATCCGTTTAAATGGGGCGATGCATTTACAGAAGGCAACAGCTGGCATTATACTTGGAGCGTTTTTCATGATGTACAGGGGTTGGCGAACCTAATGGGTGGTAATAAGATGTTTGCGAAAATGCTCGATTCTGTGTTTGCCCTGCCACCGGTTTTTGATGAAAGTTATTATGGCGGCGTTATTCATGAGATCCGCGAAATGCAGATCATGAGCATGGGACAATATGCCCATGGCAACCAGCCCATTCAGCACATGATCTATTTATACAATTATGCCGGCCAACCCTGGAAAACGCAATACTGGATCCGGCAGGTGATGAATAAATTATATCATGCCGCGCCGGATGGTTATTGCGGTGATGAAGACAATGGGCAAACCTCTGCGTGGTATGTATTCTCAGCTATGGGCTTTTATCCGGTTTGTCCTGGTACCACCCAGTACGTTTTTGGAACACCGCTGTTCCGTAAAATGACGCTCACCTTTGAAAATGGAAAAAAGCTGGTGATACAGGCGCCTGCAACCGATACGAACACTTATTATATTCACAATATTTCACTGAACGGAGTGGAGCATTCGAAAAATTGGATCGATCACAGTCAGTTACAGAATGGCGGCACATTGTTATACGATGTGAAGGATAAGCCTTCTTACACCCGGGGAACAACACCGGCAGCCTATCCGTTTTCAGTGTCCCAGGCATTGGCCAGATAATACAAAAACCATGAAAAAAGTATCCATAAAAGATATTGCTCAAATGGCGGGAGTGGCATCGTCAACCGTATCATTTGTATTGAATGGTAAGGCCCGCAAAATGCGCATCAGCGAAACGGTTGAAAAGCGAGTGATTGAAGTGGCCCGCAATGCCGGGTATTATCCCAATCAGCTGGCCATCAGTTTACGTACCGGTAAATCAAAAACGCTGGGGCTCATCGTAGAAAATATAGGCAACCCTTTCTTTGCCACGTTAGCAAAAACAATTGAAGAAGAAGCCGAACAATACGGTTACCGTGTGGTGTATTGCAGTACTGAAAACAATGCATCGAAAGGTAAAGAGTTGATAAATATGTTGTCGCAACGACAGGTAGATGGATACCTGATAACGCCGGCGCCGCATATGGAAGATGATATACAGCAACTGGTTCAACTAAACCGGCCTGTTGTTTTAATTGACCGGTATTTGCCTGCGGTAGAAGTATCGCATGTGCTGGTAAACAATACCGAGGCGGTAGCGCAGGGGATGGCGCACTTATTTGACCGGGGCTATAAAGAAATAGGATTTGTTACAGTTGATCTGGACGTTATACAAATGGAAGAGCGGCTCGATGGCTATCTCGGCGCGCTTTCAAAACAGGGCATCAGGCTGAATAAAGATATTATTCTGAAGATCCCTTATACCCATCAACGCGATGAGGCAGTTGAGTTGATAGTAGCCTTATTGAAAGATAATCCACAACTGGATGCGTTGTTCTTTGCCACCAACTACCTGGCCATTCTGGGGCTGGAAAGCATCAACCGGTTAAAAATGGCCATCCCGCAGGACATTGCTGTTATCAGCTTTGACGACCATGATATTTTCCGCATATATCCGCCCGGCATTACCAGTATTCAGCAACCGGTTGAAGCCATTGCAAAAAAAGCGGTGGCGTTGTTGATGGAGCAATGCGAAAGCACGGAAAGTAAGATCTCCAAAACAGAGATAGAGCTTACTGCAAAATTGATAGTGAGAGGGTCTACATAACCTGATGGAACCTTTATTTACGGGTGGTTTAGTGGCAATATAATGGTAAAGGCAGCTCCGGCTCCGGGAGCGCTTTTAGCGGTTATTATCCCATCATGATGGTCAACAATTTTTTTGCACAAAGCCAGGCCTATTCCTGTGCCGCTATAATTGCGCAGGTTGTTTAACCGTTGAAAGATGATGAAGATCTGTTCTGCATATTGTTGTTCAAAACCGATGCCGTTGTCGGTAAAAACCAGTTTTACATATTCGCTGCCTGGCTGCAATTGCGGATAATTTGCCATTTCTGATGGCAACAACATGGTTGCTATAATTTTTATGGCTGGGTTGGTATCAGAAAATTTTAATGAATTACTGATCAAATTAGCAAACAGCTGGTGTAATTGCAAAGGAATCCCTTTAATGGTTGGCAGATCGGAATAAGTGACAGTTGCCTGTTTCTGTTCAATGAGTAACTCGTAATCAGATAATACGTCTTTCAATACTTTATTGAGATCTGTTTTTTGAAATTGTTCACCGGTTTTGGTAAGCCGGGAATAGTTCAGCACATCATTAATTAGCGACGACATGCGTTTGGCTGAAGAATAGATCTTGTTAAAATATTTTTCAGTCAGCTCGCTGTCATCAAGATGCTCCTTTACCATATCGGCAAAGGTTTGAATTTTGCGTAATGGTTCCTGCAGGTCGTGGCTGGCGATATAGGCAAACTGTTCCAGCTCGTGATTCGATTTTTCGAGTGCAGAGTTGGACATAAGCAATTCGCTGGTACGCGCCACCACCGTTTTTTCCAGCTCCTCTTTGGCTTTCTTTTGTTCGCTTTCTATGGCCAGGCGCAACCGTTCTTCAATATTCCTTATCTGTTGTTCTGCTCTTTTTTGAGCAGTGATATCCCGGGCAATTTTTGAAGCGCCGATGATAACGCCTTTACTGTTTTTTACCGGAGAAATGCTAAGCGAAATATCAAGCAGCCTGCCGTCTTTGGTAAGGCGTTTGGTTTCAAAATGCTCAATCCGTTCACCTCTTTTTAAACGGTTCAGTATTTGGGGTTCTTCATCCAGCCTGTCGGGCGGAACTATTTTAGTAATAGAAACGCCGATCATTTCCTGGGCGGTATAACCAAAGATCCGTTCAGCACTTTTATTCCAACTGGTGACAATACTTTCCAGGGTTTTACTAATGATGGCATCGTCAGATGATTCAACAATGGCTGCAAAATGTCCGTTATTTTCTTCAATGTTCTTTTGATCGGTTATATCTAACAGCATATTCACAGCGCCTGTTACTTTTCCTTCAGCATTAAAAAAGGGTTTGGGATGAGGCATTACAATTCGTCTTGTTCCATCTGGGCGTTCAATAATGATCTCTGCATCCTGAATTTCCCGGCCTTCTTTTATAGCAATGGCCATGGGACATTGGTTCAATGGCAATACCTTTCCATCTATGGTAAATATTTTTTGAGCTCCGGTCCAGGCGTCTTTACCAGGTTCGGGTTCGCGCCCCCACAAGTCGGCTGCCGCTTTATTATAAGTGAGAATAAAGCCATTGGCATCGCAGGTATAAATGGCTGCCGGCAATGCCTGTATTAGTTGTTGCGAATAGAAATGAGCAGCATCTGCTTTTACAGTATTTTTCTTACGTTCCCTTCGGGATGAGGTTCCGGGGTCATTATTTGGTCTTTTTAACTGCGGCATTTCTTTTGATTTCATATGCGGTATGTAACGTATGTTATATGATTTTAAAAATCCATGCCAACGTAAGCTGGGGGATAATTAGGTTATAACATATTGTCTTATAAACAGTTTTGTTTTCTTCCCACGGCTTCTACATATTACATAAACTGGGGTGTATTGCATCAGGAAGACTGATATAAATCAGTTCAAGGTAAATCACATGCGATTAACTTTGCATAGAATAAAACCTATTCTAATTATTTTTTAATTTAACATGAAGATCTTTCATAACGGAATAGTACATCAAAACAGGCATTATGAGTAATTCATTCGAAAAATGGGAAGGGTTAACCGACCATGTAAAAGAATATATCAATACCAGAGTTGAACTAACCAAACTTCAAATTGCTGAAAAATCGTCGCTGGTGGTTAGCCAGGTGATTGCAGGTACCATTGTTGCCCTGTTCTTTTTATTATTTTTAATTTTTGGAAGCATTGCCGGCGCCTGGGCTTTGAGTAACTGGATTGGAAAACCATATTCAGGTTTTTTGATCGTTGCCGGAATTTATTTTGTGCTGGGGATTATTGTATGGGTAACAAGAGGCCGGTTATTGCGTTTTCCAATAATGAACGCTATCATAAAGCAATTGCAAAACAAGAATGCCGATGATGAACCCGCCTGATTTTCTCCTGATTATGAATATATAACGTTTACAATGATTTGAAAAGATCAATGTCGGGGAATTTTATTTGAATAAAAACATTTTCTTCTTATTTTTATTCAGATTCCTGATGCACTTCAAACCTCAAAGCAGGTATTCGGTCTGATTGTATTCATAACTCTTATGGGTAATTCCTTAAACACCCGGGTATGAAAAAGATCAAACTCATATTGAATATTACCGCCATCACGATTGCCCTGGCCGGCGCCATTGGCACCAGCATTTATAGTCAGGAAAGCGACCAACCTCAATATATCCCCGTTAATAACGCTTATACACCCGTAGGTGATTATGGTGCCGATTATAATTGCCACGATTCTACCGGTGTATGTACGTATTACCAGCCCGATCCGGTTGCCAGACCCCAGGAATATTTACCGCACCACAAAGGCAAATACGTTCCCGCAGATAAATAATATACCAGGCATAGCCGAAATCATGTATTGAAGTGTAGTAGTAAACCATTAGCAGATGATTTGTCTGCTATATTATGGGTTTGAATCCTGTATTCCAATGAATAACCCTATCATTGATGTGTAACCTGTTTACCGTTATAAAGCAAGGTTTTTATATTGATAACTTATGGTGAATTATTTATTAAAAAAACACCTGTTGATTTAATCGACCCGTTTTTTTATGTAGTTTGATGGCTGAAAATGAGCTGGTTTTATCAGGGTATTTTAAACGAACTATAAAAATATGTAATGGATAGAAATCACTGAACCAGATTTCCTTTTTTGCAATAAGCCGGAATGCTTTTTTGACAAGATTTAGTGACTTAAATAATCTAAAAATATCTGATATAAATTTTTGAACATAGTCTATTAGTATATAACTTTAGTCATACCAACGTCCTCAATTCTACCTAGCTACCTTATCCCTCCTGAACACCTTATTCTAATCTACATCTAACGTACAGCAGGATTCAGTGCTTTTAGGATGCTTCCATTCATCAATAATACTTGCGCCCTTAATACCCATTCATATATGAAAAGAAAGATTATTATTGAAATAATATCTTCCTTATTGATATTGCTTTTTTTGTATGCAAGTGTAAGCAAATGGCTTGCATTTAAAACTTTTATTGGCGATATGAACAATCAGCCCTTCCCTAACTGGATGACGCCTTACCTGGTGTACAGTATTCCGGTTATTGAAGTATTGATTGCCGTAGGATTGATATTTGAGAAAACCAGGGTGCCTGCCTTGTATGCATCTTTTGTTCTTATGATGGCGTTTACAATTTACACCGTGGCAGTATTATCACATGCGTTCAGGTATGTTCCCTGCTCCTGTGGTGGAGTAATTAAAAAACTCACCTGGCCTCAACACCTTTTCTTTAATCTGTTTTTTGTAGGTATCTCATTAATAGGTATCTGGCTTAAAAAGCGGGATGCCCTGCATGAAGTACGTGCGGTAAGCGCATAAATCATTTTTCAAATACATAAACTTTTTCCTGTTTCTATTGCTGCCGTATTTATTCCGGAGTAAGTGGGCGCAGTTGTTACAGGACAGGCGTAGCCGAAAACCTGCAAAATAGAGTAGGCAGTTAACCATTAGAAAAAGAACAATTAATGAACAAAATTAAAGTGGCTTTTGTTGCTCTTGCGATACTTGCCGGCGTTGGTGGGGCATTCGCTACCAATTGCGAGCAATGCGAGAATTCACCTCAGTACATTTGGAACGGAAGCATGTATGTGCGCGTTGGAATTTATGGCGAAGATTGGGATTGCTTTGTTACCGGCGGTGTTTGCACTTTCTATCAACCCGACCCCGTTGGTCAACCAAAATCATATTCGCCTTGCCACGAAGGTGGATGGTATGGATTTTAATCGCTAATTAAAGCTCTGTCTAAAAATCATTCTAACAGGCCAGTCATTTTTAAATGACTGGCTTTTTTATGCATGTACATCATTTCCGGTCATTTTGTATGTAATGCCCCATCAGAATGGCATCTGGCGGAATGGGCAAGGCATACCGGGAACTATTGGCTGGCAAGGTATACAATTGGTCATTTAATATTCTTGCAGGCGTAATGGATGGTTTTTCCAGATTCAATCGCCGGATGTCTGTCCAGCGTACACCCCGTAACGGCATTTCCTTTCTTCTTTCAATCAGTATCGTATCTAATGCCTCATTAGCCGTTAATGCCGTATAGGGTACAAACGTGCCTGTTTTCCACCGTTGTTTCAACAGCGTGTTCAGATCGTTCATTGCATCGGCAACATAGCCGGCCCTTGCCCGGCATTCCGCCCTGGTCAGGTACATTTCATCTGTGGCAAACCCGGTAAAACCAAAAGCGCTTGAATTATAACCGTTTTTAAAATTGATCTTACCTGCGGAATTTGTCGTAAAAAATAACGAACGCCGCAGATCATTAACCGCATACTGGTTATATAATAGAGTGTCAACAATACAATTGCTAATGGATTTTACTACATTGGTTTCACTAAACTTGCTTTGGTACATGGTTTCTGCATTCGTACGTTCGAAGGGCCTTGACGAAGCCGGATCCTTTGTATTGTAATCGATAAGCGCATTATATAGTTTTAAACAGTTGTCGGCATAAACGCCTGCCTGTTCGTAATTACGCATGCTTAAATAAACCCGGGCCAACAACGCATTGGCGGCTGGTTTGTTTGGCCGGTTAAGGTATGCGGTTACTGCATCTGATAACAGGTCTTTGGCCGCAAGCAGATCATTCAAAATTTGGGTATAGGTTTCCTCAAGGGTGGCCCGTTTAATGATTTCTTCAATATTTGGAGTTAGCTTTAAGGGTATACCCAGGTCTGTTGTTGCTGTTTCTGCTTTATAAGGCAGGGCGAATACCTGGGCCAGGTTAAAAAAAGCATAAGCTCTGATGAAGAGGGCTGCGCCTTTTATGTTATTCCACTGTTGTTGGTTGCTGCCGGTTATGGCAACGTTCTTCAATCCATCCAGTACTACGTTGGCATATAATACCTGTTCATAAGGTGTATTCCAGTCTGCTACCTTTCCTTCCCCTTCATAAATGTCAACTGCCCAGATATAGGCATTCTTTTCTTTTTTACCGAGTACCTGCCAGTAATTGGGCATAATGTAAAAATTATCAGCAGATAATTCGCCCAGGGCAGGTGTTAAACTTAAAGTGGCCTCGTCATCGAGCAGTTGCTGAAAATCTTCAAGCGTGGTTGGGATCACTACATTCGAATTGGGTTTTTCATCCAGGAATTCCGTCTTTTTGCAGCTGCATATGCCCCAACAAAGAAGCAGTGAAAAAAGGTAAAGGAAGTTTACTTTCATTGAAAAGGGAATTGCTGGTTACAAATCTATTTTTAAACCTGCGGCAAAAGTTCTGGGTGGAATTATACCTGAAATATAATCCGGGTCAACACCTGCGTGATTGGCTTTCCAAAGTATCCCCAGGTTATTGGCATACATATATATCCTGAACTGGTTCATGGGTAACCACCTGATCTCACTTTTGTTAAGCTGGTAACTTAGCTGAACGTCCTGCAGCCTGATGTGATCGCCCTTTTCAATAAGTACATCTGAATAGGTGTAAAAAGTACTTCTGTTGGCGCTTTCATTCCACGTCATGGAGGGTATTGAGGTGGTATTTTCATCTCCGGGTTTTTGCCACCGTTGTTCGTAATCCGGATGGCCTGAATCCGGACCATTGAACAGGTTATAATAATTTATGGATGGTCTTCTGAAATAGTACCCCATTTTCCAGGTTATGGCAAATGACAGTTCCACCTGTTTATAGCTGAAATTATTACGCAGGCTGCCAAAATAAACCGGGTTGGCCGGTCCTCTGTAAATGAGATCAGAAAGATCTGATGAATTAATTATGGCGCTGTAATTGGTACTGGTTGCCTTATTAAAATACCCGCGCGGGTCGCCGGTATTGGGATCGAGCCCCATCCATTTTAAACTGAAGATGGAATATAGCGGTTTGCCTTTTATGGGACTCATGTATAGTGGATCGCAATAATACCACACGGCGCTTTGTTGTACTTTATAATCGGTTACCTTATCAGCGGTATAACTAAACAGCAGGGTGCTGATCCATTTAAACTGCCTATTGATGTTTTTTGTACGAAGCATGATGTCTACGCCTTTTCCTTTCATATCGGCTGTATTGCCCCTGAATTGGGTAACACCGGTGGTAGGGTCAAGCGGACTGTTACCAATAAGATCGATCCCTTTACGGGTATAATATTCCAGGCTGCCTTCTATAATGCTTTTCCTTGTAGCAAAATCGATCCCGTAGTTGATCATGTGGTTCTTTTCCCAGCGTAGCGAGGGATTCGGTGGATTATCAATTGAGGCAGATAACACATTATAAAGATTCGGTGCGTCTATGCCTGCTGTGGTGAAAGCCGATACTGTTCTGTCAACATTGCCCTTGTACCCATTGGTTAACCGCAATTTCAAAAAGGGTAACCAGCCTACCGTATAAAACCTTTCCTGGCTCATTTCCCAGCTGGCGCCTATTGACCAAAGCGGTACCCCCTTTTGGTTGGTTTTAACTCCAAACAGGTTCGATTCATCTTTGCGAACGCTGGCAGATAAAATATACCTTCTTTGAAAAATGTATTTTGCGTTCAGGTAGTAAGAAACAAAATTATCCGTTTGGGAGCGGCTGCTGTTCCTGTATTCAATTTTTTTAGTAGCAGCAGGGGATTGATATAAGGGAAACGGGTCCTCATAGTCTATGGGGGACAGGTTGGGTAACTTTTCATTATACCCATATGTACGATGTCCATCATAGTATGTTTTTGTGCCTCTTACTTCTGCACCTGCCAATGCGGTGATCTGGTGATATTTTGAATGGTTGCGGTTATACCAGTTGGTATTATAGTTTAACTGAGTGCGAACATTGTGTGATTCATAGTTGACAGTATTCTGGTCTAAAATACCGCCTAATGGTATATGCCGGATCGCGGTGTCAACTTCGGTATACTGGTTAATTAGGTTGCGGGTATAGTAAGTCTGCTTGCTGTAATAATTCTCCTGTTCAACAAACCCCTTGTTATATTGATACAGCACTGTTGCATTCAAGCCTCTGAAGATGGCGTATTTTGCATCTGCATTGATCCGGTAATCGGTTGTTTTTGAAGTATTATTGCCAAGCTTCAGTTCATCATAGGGTCTGTAATTCCAGTCTAAAAGATAGGGATTGAGTGTAGTGGCGCTGTCTTTAAATGTTTGCCTGATATCTGCAGGTACGGTTGTTGCGTTTCCATTTTCATCTACCAGCTTAAGATAGGGATAGGCAGGATTTAACGCACCGGAATTATTACTTTTATCTTTCGCTTCTGTATAAATAATACTGGTATTTAGCTCCAGTTTCTTTTTTAACCACGAAAATGAATTGTTGGCGGTAAGGGTTAACCGGTCGTACCCATTCCTTACCAGGTTATCCAGGTTCTTATCATAACCAAGCGACAGGTAATAATTGTTATTGGCGCTGCCCCCGCTGGCACTAACGGAATATTGCTGGTTGGCGCTGGTGCGGTAAAAATATTTTTCCAGGTCTTTACGGGTATCCTGGCCCCGCAATACATTTAACTGTTGTTCCGCGTCCTCGGGTGAGATCTTTTTGTCTCTTTCCTGAATGAGTATTTCCACTACCGGCGACAGCGCCGGGCGAAGCAGGCTTGATTCCTTGATGGTATAAAACCCGTTATTAAATAAATATTTCTCTACATCTATAAAGTCTGAAGCGTTTAAAACAGGTTTGGCATACAGATCGGGTTTTTGGCCTATTGTTACATTGCTGTTTACAGAAAGCCTGAGCGGCTGGTTGTACTTTCCTTTTTTGGTAGTAATTACAATAACGCCATTGCCTGAATAAGCGCCCCAGATAGAAGCAGCGTCTGCATCTTTTAATACCGTTATGCTTTCAACATCGTTTGGGTTAATATTATTGATATCGCCGGTGTAGGGAAAGTTATCAACTACAATTAAGGGATTGGCATTGGCGTAAATGGTACTTCGGCCCCTGATGGCGATGTTGGTTTGGTTTGTGGTGGTATTATTGTTTTTATTGAACACAAGGCCACTGGTAATGCCTTCCAGCCTGTCTATAACACTGGTTGATACGCGGCGGTTAAGTAATTCATTATCGATCTTTACAAAGGAGCCCGGGGTTTTATCTTTTGAAATTTTCTGGTAGCCTGTTGAAACAACCTGCACTTTGTTCAATTCACTCACATGCTGCTTCAGCCTTACATTCAATTCAGGTTCTCCCTGCCAGTTCACCTCTTCCGGCTCGTAATTAACGCTGGTAACAATAATATTCAATTCTATTTCATCAACCCCGTTTAATTTGAATTCCCCGTTTTCATTGGTGCTTGTTTGCTGGCGGCTGCCTTTTATGGTAATGGTGGCGCCGGGTATGGGCTCGTTTTGTTCGTTCAGTATTCTGCCTTTAATATTGGCTACCCTTTTACCGGTTATGCTTTGCCTGCCCCGGGGAATAACGGTAACAATTTTATCAATTATGGTGTAGGTACAGCTCTGGTACCTGAAAAATTCATCAAGCAGTTGTTCAAGGGTGGCGTTAACGACGTGTATGTTTACGGGCTTTAATTGGGAGGAGATGGAATTGGTATTGAAGATGGTGTAGCCGGCCTGTCTTTCCAACACCTTGCGTAAGTCGGTAATGGTTACATGTTTTTTAGAGAAAGTGATCTGTGCAAGTGCGGGCACACCTGTAAGCACACAAGCAATTATTAAAAATGCAGTTATGTGTTTCATAGTCAGAACCTTCTCCAGTTGTGAAATACCGTAGTAACCCCCTTGCCTTAAGACCTTTATATTGTGTAAAAATAGAAAATAGTCAACCGCATTCTCGTATATACCGAAAAAAGTTGACTAAATCAGGTTTTCCCCTTAGGGGTAACTTCTTACAATATCCGATTGCTAAAATTACACTTTCATTTTGATGGTAGGATGCATATATAAAAAAAATAAGCCACCTGACTGCGAACCATGAGCGAGTGTAAGCTCATGGTCGCAGGGTAGCTTGTAACTCAACGCTGGTCCATAACTTTATGGAAGAACAGCGTTAGATGTGGTTTAATGATTAACGGGAGAGCAATTATTTTACCCCTATTAATAGGTGCTTCTTCGTTAATTGTTGAACTATGATGTTACGATGATCGTTCTTTCTTTTTCGTTCACCCGTGCCTTTATATTATTGAGAGTGAGCAGTTTAATTATATCGTCGATGGACCCTGTACGGGGTAGTTTACCATCAAAGACTATATCGGGCTTTTTTCCCTGGTATTCGATGTTTACATCGTACCAGCGGGCTATTTGCCGCATAACATATTCAAGATCGTGGCCGCCAACCGGGATAAATCCGTTAGTCCAGCCAATTACATCTTCAGCATCAACATTTTGAACAGAGATGTTGCCTGATCTCAGTTTAGCCTGTTCGCCAGGCAATATTGTTTGGAAATTATTGCCGGAGGTTACTTTTACTTTTCCTTCTACCAGGGTGGTTCTGATAGCGCCTTCCTCAGTGTAGGCCATTACGTTAAAATGCGTTCCCAGCACTTCCACTTCATTTTTGTTACCGGCAGGGGTATTTATTTTAACTATAAAAGGCGTTTTGGCTACTTTACCTTTTTGCTGTGTTGCCCCTGGTTGAATTTGG
>Ga0209646_1000689_pt1 | contig 12212 bp, 15 predicted proteins | sample AraplaL_Col_mTSA_FD_184259 | JGI IMG/M metagenome (GOLD analysis project Ga0209646, IMG submission 184259) | Arabidopsis root microbial communities from the University of North Carolina, USA - plate scrape CL_Col_mTSA (SPAdes) (version 2) | ecosystem: Host-associated > Plants > Roots >...
TAACCCTTCACATTTCAGGGCTTCTTCCATTGCCCAAAAACAGTCGCGATCTTTGTCCAGGTCTAAAAAAATAATGTTGTCGGGTTTTATACCAAAAACCAAAAGTGCCGGTGGAAATACTAATCTGGATGTGCTGATCCACAGTACGACGCCACCACTTTGCGCAATCTTTGCCACAACACCCATAACAAACCCGTAGGTTGCTGCGGATTCTTCAGGGCTGAAAGACAAAAATTCATGAAGCGCACCAACAGGAAATGTTTGATTGGGAAAAGCTTGATCAATAGGCCCAAGAGAAATGCTGGAATGGCTGGCCAGGCTCGCTTTGTAGCCTGAGAATGCTAAAAGTTCCTGTTTTAACTTTTCAAACGTTTTACTATTGGTATTTTTCATCCGATGGACGCCCCTCTCATCCGCAATTTCATAGCAAGGTTACTAAAAATTTTAGTAAACTAAAACGAATAATTTCCATTTTTGTTTCAATGGTTGAATCACAAACTATTAGAAAAGAAAAAGTATTGCTTGCACATCCTTTATTTTTAACCAAGAAGCCTACTCGGGAATATATAATTATTTACGACGCCGACACATCGTAAATAATTATAAAAATAGTAGGTAGCAGATCAAAAGGCCGATGGCCAAACTGTTATAGATGTAAAACTGGAAAATGACACAGTTTGGCTTACACAGGCGCAGATGATTGAGTTGTTTGGTCGGGATCAATCGGTTATATCCAGACATTTTAAAAATATATTTAAAGAGAAGGAGTTGGATGAAAAAAGCAAAATGCAATTTTTGCATATTGCAAATTCAGACAAGCCGGTCGCTGCCTTGCAGGGAAGCGCTCAAACCTAACCTTGTTATTTTTGATATTATTGCCTTTTTATACCTTGCTTCTATGAGAGCAGAATTTACCCAAAAAACGAAAGAAATCTTGGCTGCTCGGGTAGCTTATCGATGTTCCTACCCGGGCTGCAGCCTTCTGACGATCGGACCCGGCCATGAAAACGAAGAAGCGGTGACAAGGACCGGTGAAGCTGCCCATATTTATGCTGCTTCTGAAAATGGCCCTCGTCCTAATCCTTCCCTAACTCAGGAACAGCGGTCCGCGATTACCAACGGGATCTGGTTGTGTAAAAACCACGCCCGGCTTATTGACGTAGATACCAGTAATTTTTCCGCCGAAACGCTTCTGATGTGGAAGCAACAAGCAGAAAAGGATACCTATCGTAAATTGGAGACCCTTGAACGGGAAGTAGTGGTGGATTCCGAAACATTGATAGCACTACAAAACTCACTGGTTTGTTCCGCTAAATGGTTATCGGCCCAACCTGATAAGTGGGTCTTTGAAGTTGGGCAATTTATAGAAGGCGATCTCCAAATGCTACGAAATTTTGCTATGGAATTTCCAGCAATTGCGACATGGAACAAATTTATCCTTATCGAATCACAGGGAGACGGCCGGGAACTGGCCTCGTTTAGCTGGGAGCAAGTAGAACATGGCAAGATTCGAATCTATTGCACGGTAAAACCCAAAGCGCCCCGCACGAGCCCCCATGACCAGGGAGGGGACATTGCCATTGATGACAATTTCGATATTTTTTTTAAGGACGGTGACTTCGCTACCGTTCAGGGCATGGACTCCGCTATCCAGGATATTAAGATCCATTTGAGTTCCCAACCTGGGGATTACTTATATGCACCATTAATTGGCTCAGAGATACCACGGTATGTCGAAAAATATAAATCGAACATTCCATTGCTCCAGCGGCTTATTAAAATAGAAATCATTCGGCTTTTGACCGTATCCCTTCCGGATTCGTCAACCAAGCAGCCCAGCCCGAGCTTGCACTATATCAACCGGGTTCTTTATGTTCAGGTTTTGGAGATTGATGAACGCCAAAAATTAGCTACTATTAACCTTTCAATTGAATGGGGCAACCAGGAACTATGGGAAGGTAAGATCAAATTAGGTGTGAATACAAACCGTCAAGTTATTGACTGGAACGATGACGATTTGTAATTGCTAAAATAAAATTGGAAGTAGACTCTTATATTTTATGGTTTTTACGAACCGATTTTAACTGGTGAGGGGATAGCTATATCTTATCTTTGTGAAGAAATGTTCATAACCGTTCAAAATAGTAAAGAGGTTAAGATTTTTAGGTCGAGCGCGACCGAAAACGCGACTAAGTTCATAACATGTTGATAATCAAGCCTTTCTGCCGACCCGTCCGGTCCGCATGGACTCAAGCTGAAACCCGCGCCCAGCGCGGGTTTCAGCGTTTTTAGGTTTTTTTACGCGACTTACCTATACAACTCTAAAATAGCTCTCTCAAAAATAGATATACATATTGTATTCAAATTCATCACACTGTCTTATATTCTAATTTCATTTCCTATTTCGTTTATACAGTTCTTGACAAAAAAAGACGAATTTATACTCGAGGAAAAATTTGCCAATAAATTGCTAACAGTTTTGATTAAACGTAGCTGGTTTTTTTCGCAAAAACTATACATGTTACTACATGAAATTTTATAGGCAAAAGTTGCTGTCTAAAAAGAACATTGTCAACTGAAACCTAAACCAGGAATATGTTACAGCGATTCCACCTTAATTTGCGGCATAACCAGCCAGTATTGTAAAAGCTTTCTTTAAATTGAATTGCTTATGTTATTGGCATTCAGTCAATTAAGATAGAATGAGTCTTCTCAAACGCTATCTATACAGAGTTAGACACTAATTGAAGGATCATGAAAATGTCAATTGGCTTGGATAAAACGTGTTTTGGATTCTTCTATCAAAAACATGAAAATTTGTCATTTGGACTTTTGTTAACACCTGTCCGATTTCTTCAGCAACTTGATAGCTTATTGCTTAATAATGTTTACAAAAATGATAGGGAGTCTATCCTTACTTTATCAGTAAATTGTTTCTAGGTGATACTAGTTTTATTGAATTTTACCTATCTTATAAGGCAGAATAGAAGACGATCTATTTCAGATTACAAAAACCTGGCTGAAGGCTGAAAATGTTGCCGGCAGAAATTAAATTATTGGCTAGTCTGGGAATTAATAATCCACCAATTTCTTTAAAGGAATATCGAGAGCTCCCGCTATAGAGATCAGTGTATCTAATGTTGTACTATACTTCGCATTTTCAATCCGCTGAATCGTAAGTTTTGATACCTCAGCTGTATCAGCAAGTTCCTGTTGGGACATACCGGCTTTTTCCCTAAGAACCCTCAGGTGTGTAGCAAAAGCTTTTATAGATGCCGGATTTTTCACCGGCCAAAAGTCGTGTTCGGTTAAAATTTATTGGATACATATGTGTATCCAAATGTGTATATTTGGATTAATTTGAAAAAAGTGTGTGTCCTTTTTGAATATGGCCGTATTGTACTTTCTGGACTTGGCCATATACTTGAGCGATAATTGGAAGTGTTTGCGTATTAAAAAGTGTAATAATGGGAGACCCCTGGACTACACCCATACTATTGATTCCAATGCCGGAAGACCGATTTTGGGAACGGATTCGCCTCATAATGAGAGAAGAAATCCAAATTTTGCAAAATTGGCAACCTCCTGCAAATGCAACTCAGTATCAAACCCCTGGTTTAACCTACAAGCCCCTTTTAAAATTAAATGAGCTGTGCATTCTTCTTCAGGTGTCACGGGCTACGATCTATGAGTGGATCAAAATTGGAAAGCTCAAACCACACAAGGTTCGTTCAAGGGTTTATTTCTTGTGGAACGATATACAGTATCTAATAAGTACTTCTGGGCCAAAAAAATAATGACATGAAGTGGTTACCTTAGATTAGAAAGATTCCTTCCTCTTCGCCTTAATTTTTTTCTATTCCGTTTGTGGCTATGAATGTCTCCATGTCTGATTTTGTATATGGAATTGTGATACAAGTTGCAGCTTCTTTAGGAAAAAGAATCTGTCTGTCTTTTTGAGACAAAGGTCTATGCCCTACAATTGGCATTTCACCCCTATAAACATCAAGGTCAAAAATGCAAAGTGAAGGCATTGCTTTTTTGTTTATTAACGTTTCAATATCTATTTGCAAGCTGTCCGAAATGTAAGCGTAAGGTGCAATAATTAGAGATCTTGGGTGAACCCAATACAGTACAGGTGTTATAATATGTCCCTTCTTAATTTCCGAAAATACATCTAATAAAACTCTTGCAAAGCCAAACTTGCCCAGTGCTATTTTGAACGCTACTATATCTCCCTCTTTTATTTTGACTTTAAGTCGTCTTTGGGAAAGTTCTTTATCTAACCAATCAAAATAATTGGGGGGAACCTTGCTTATATAATTCGTGACGGTTTCTACCGGTCCTTTTTTTGTATGTCCGGCACGGGTAGCCCGTGGCTCTATGAGCAGTTCGTGCACCGTGCCGTTGACTTCGATGGTGAGAGGTAACTTTTCAAACCAGGCAGCTGCTTTCTCGTCCAGTTTCGATTCTGCTGCCATCAGCACTCTGGGCGGCATAACGGCAAGACCGGTAATTTTGGTAATTCTTCACGTCAACCCACAACTTTCAATGTTTGTTCGTCTGAATGGCCATTTCATCGTAAACAAATGATATTTCTAGGGCGTGAGGTGCCTGCTGATGGTACATCTATATTTATGTGTATTGCCGAACTCGTAAAACAAAAACGTTTACATACGTCCATTGATAAAGAACTACCCTGTACAAGCATTGCAGAAGCTGCTGAATTGTTGATACAGCAACAGATGAATGGGGAAATTGTTTTAAAGATGTTATAAAAACAAGACAACAAGCCGAAGGTTTATCGGGCGAATCAATGATATATACAGCAGAGAAATAAAAATTGCTATATCAATGGCGAAATGGATTGGCCACCAGGAAGGTTTTGAATGGACTTCCCGGGAAAGCGAACTATATAAGCAGATTACCGGAGCCCATTATATCAGTTATGACCTGGAGTAGCTTTACAGCAAAGAAGCCTTCGAATCTTGTGACTTGATGGCTTCTCTTTTTAATTTTTGTTGGGCAATTCAGGCACGAAGCAGTACTATCCTGTTATTCGATATACACAACGCTGGCCTCCTGAAACAATATGACTTATTCTTTCCACTTGATACTCTTCGCCTAATAGTGATTTAAAATTTTTAAGTTCTGCACGGCAAAAGCCCTGGCATTCAGTAGCAGCAGCACAAATTGGACAATGGTTTTCTATCAGGAAATATTCGCCGTTTTCTTTCTTCCATTCGGCCATGTACCCTTCTTCTGAACGGACCCTGGCCAATAGTTCCAGCCGTTTTTCCAATGTTAAGGTATTTTGTAGCGCCCTTTCGTATCGTTGATAAGTATGTTTTTCCCGATCACCAATCAATAGCTCAAGGGCATTTTCTCCTAAAAGTTCTTTTACCGACCGCAATAATTCAACGGTAACCTGTGCATGTGCATCTGGTAGCCAGGACATGCCTTTTTCACTTAAAGTGTAATAAGTTATCGGTCGTCCAACACGTTCATTTTTGACAATGGACTGCACTAAACCATCATCTGCCAGTTTCAATAAATTCAATCGGGCGCCTTCCTTTGTTATGCCTAATTCAGTCGCCAGGAAAGCAGCCGTAATTTCCCCCTTCATCTTTATCGCTATCAGTATCCTGTCAATAATGGGTTGCTTCATATGCAAATGAAAGTTGTTTTATTGTCATCCAAAGTTAAAAACTATTATTCGTTTGCCAACAAGGATTAATAATTGCCCGTACAAACCCTGAAAGCAGCAATTCTTGCCAAAAGAATAAAACAAGTTATTCCCGGTGCTCCCGTATGCCTATGAGGCATTGGAGCCTTATTTTGACAAGGAAACGATGACAATCCATCATCAGCGTCACCACCAGGCCTATGTTGACAATCTGAACAAGGCTATTGCAGGAACCGGTGCGGAGAAAGAACCATTGGAAAATATTTTGCGAAACATCAGCAAGTACAATACTGCAGTAAGAAATAACGGCGGCGGACATTATAATCACTCCCTGTTCTGGGAAATATTGTCTGCAACACCCAAAAAAGCTCCCGAAGGAAAATTGGAACAGGATATTAATGCTGTGTTTGGAGGTCTTGATGAGCTAAAAGCCCAAATAAAGCAAGCGGGGTTGGGACAGTTTGGTTCAGGTTGGGCGTGGTTGTTTATTAAGTACAACGGTACATTAGGTATTTCGGCTACGCCTAACCAGGACAATCCTTTAATGGACATCAATGTAACTAATCAGGGTTACCCGATTTTGGGAGTTGATGTGTGGGAGCATGCCTACTATTTGAAATACCAGAACAAGCGTGCCGATTACCTGGATGCTTTTTGGTCGGTTCTTGACTGGAATGCCGTGGAGAAAAAATATAATGAGATTTTGGCTAAATTAAATTACCTGCATTGATAAATCAGTTATTGGGCAAAGGTTTATGATCCTTTGCCCAATAATGTCAATTGATTTACATATCTATTTAACTTCAAAAGTACCCTGGAAGAAATTGGCTGATCGTTGTCCCCGTTCGCTTTTTTCATCGTGACGGCTAACAAAGGCCGTGGCAGTTCCATTTTTAGCATCAAGTACCTGGCTTACCGTTAATCCGGTTTTTTCTATCCAGTTAATGAAAAACAAATTGTCATTTAATTTTTTGTAACTGATCTTCTCCTCAGATTCCACTATTGAATCTTTATCATATTTTATTTTCCAGTGTAATACCGAATCTGAAACGAAAGTTTCTTCTACCGAAAACTGAGGAAAGGTTACAGTGCCGGTTTTTCCGATAATTTCAACCGCCTTTGGCTCTTCTCCACTCATAGTATTTTTTTCAATACCCGATGTGTTATTGCTGCTACAGGAAATCAATAGGACGGTTGCTGAAATGACAGTAGTTATTAGTTTATTCTTTTTCATTTCTAATTATTATGGGTTTGTTTTAACTTTTCAATGAAGCCATATCAATCACAAAGCGATACTTTACATCACCTTTGTCTAATCGTTCAAACGCCTCGTTAATTTCTGCTACCTGTATAAGTTCAATATCTGCCGTGATATTGTGAGTTGCACAAAAATCCAATACTTCCTGCGTTTCTGCTATGCCGCCGATATTGGATCCAGAAAAGCTTTTACGCCCGTTTACGACATTGAAAGCTCCAACTTCAAGTGGCTGATTAGGCAATCCAACCAACACTAAAGAACCGTCTACTTTTAACAGGTTAAGATAGGTATTCACGTCATGTTTTGCCGAAACAGTATCTAAGATCATATCCTGTTTGGGACAACTATTCATTTGGGTTGCATCTTTTGATAAAACCACATGATCTGCACCCAGATGCCTGGCATCATTCGCTTTGGTTTGGGAGGTGGTAAAAACAGTAACGTAAGCGCCCATTGCTTTTGCAATTTTAATAGCCATGTGCCCTAAACCACCAATACCTATTATGCCAATATTTTTCCCGGGGCCTGCTTTCCAGTGTTTTAATGGAGAGTATACAGTAATGCCAGCACAAAGAATTGGTGCTGCGCCAGCTAAATCTAAATTTTCCGGAACATGTACTATATAGTTTTCATCAACAACAATTTTTTCAGAAAAGCCGCCATAGGTAATGCCCCCATACTTTTTATCTGGCGAATTAAATACAACAGTCCAGCCTTTTTCACAAAACTGTTCTTCACCTTCGTGGCAATGATTACACTCACGGCAACTGTCTACAATGCAACCTACGCCTGCCAAATCACCCACTTTGAACTTAGTTACACTTTCGCCAATTGCTGTAACTCTGCCTACTATTTCATGGCCGGGAACGATTGGATACGTAGTACCACCCCAATCGTTATGAACAGCATGTAAATCTGAATGACAAATCCCGCAATATAGGATCTCAATTTGTACATCATGCTGTGTAACATTTCTGCGTTGTATATCTAACCCTTTTAATGGTGCATCGGCTGCTTCTGTACCAAATGCTTTTATTGCTGTATTCATAAGTTCTTATTTATTCAAATGATAATATTTTTATAGTGGCAGCCTTTGCCCTTTCGCTAATCATGGCATTGAGATAGGGGCTGCCAAAATATTTTTCCTGGTAAGCTTCATCTATACGATCGTTGATATTGCCGCTTACCGATTCAAAGCGTACTTGTTTAGTCATTCCGGCCGCTTCAATTTTACCTGCCTTTTGTTGTATGGCAGCATTGTACCACCGTGAACTTTTACCGTTATAGGCTCTTACATAAAGTGCATTATCAACGGCTACAACCCAAATCCAGGTGAGTGTTCCGTAGGTTTTTCCATCCTGCCGCAACGGTGCAATATGAAAATCATCTTTTGCGGCAATTTTCTGCACTTCTTCTATTGATAGTTGCTTTGAAAAACTGCTCATAGTTTTTTGTTTTTTATCCTTTGTTAAGCTATACTAATTCCTCCGTCTACTGATATAGGCTGACCAATTACATAGCTGGATGCAGGACTAAACAGCCAGAGAACAACTTCGGCAACTTCGTTTGCATTGCCCAATCTCTTTATTGGAGTCCATTCAATGCAGGCCTGTTCTGATAAATCACCTGCTTTAATCATTTGCTCAACCATTGGGGTTTCAATGGTGCCAGGGCAAACCGCATTTATTCGAATGCCTTTCGGCGCATACTCCATAGCTGTGGATTTTGTAAGTCCGAGCACGCCGTGTTTAGTTGCATGATAAACGGCCCTGCCTGGTCCCCCGACGAGTCCGCCGATAGAAGAGTTGTTTACTATAGCACCGTTTCCCTGCTTTCTCATCTGCAATAGTTCGTATTTCATGCAGAGCCAAACGCCTTTCATGTTTATGTCAAATACCCGATCAAAATCCTCCTCAGATACATCCGCAGTATCGGTATTGGGTATTTGTATTCCGGCATTGTTGAAAGCCGCATCCAGATTTCCATAAACCTCTACAGTACGATCTATTGCTGCTTGTACCTCTTTAGCTGAAGAAACATCACATTTTACGGCAATGGCATCCCCGCCGTTGGCTTTAATTTTGTCTACGACAGCCTGTGCTGCTGCTTTATCAACATCTGCCACGCAAATTTTGGCACCTCTTTCGGCAGCCATGAGAGCTACGGCCTCACCCATGCCTTTTGCGCCACCTGTTACAAATAATACCTGGTTTTTCATTTTAAATTATTTTTTAATTGTAATCATTGTTAAAAAGTTGCCGCATCTATCACATACCTGTATCTTGCTCCTTTATTCACCACTTTCTCCCAGGCTTCATTTATCTGTTCAGCTTTTATTATTTGTATCTGCGGCAATACTCTATTGTCTGCACAGTAATGAATTACCTCCTGCGTTTCAGGTATACCACCTATGAGTGAAGCATTGAAATTGACCCTTGAAGCTGCCAATCCAAGATTGTTGAGATTCAACTGGAACCCTTCTGGCATTCCTACCTGAGTAAAATGTCCGTAAGGTTTCACTACCGAAGCATAGGCGGCTACATCAAACTGGTAAGGAATGGTAGAGATCATATAGTCCAGTTTTCCTTTATAGGACTGCAACTTTTTGATATCGTCCACTACGATAGCTTCTTTGGCACCAAAAGCCAATATGTCTTTTACTTTGTCAGGGGAGGTAGTAAAGGCATACACCTCCGCACCCTTGGACACAGCTAATTTAATGGCCAGGTGTCCCAAACCGCCAATACCTGCCACACCTACTTTATCACCTACTTTGAAATTGGCATTCATAAGCGGTGAATAAGTGGTAATACCTGCGCAAAGCAGGGGTGCTGCCTCCTGAAAACTGATGTGATCCGGAATATGGACAGCGAAATGGTCTCTTACCACAATGTTTGTAGAATAGCCACCCTGAGTGATGCCGGATGGGGCAGTTTTATCTGATGAACCATAGGTAAATATTGTACCGGCTTTTTCGCAATGATGTTCTTCGCCGTGTTTGCAGCTTTCACATTCCATACAGCTGTCTACCATACAGCCAACACCTGCTCTATCGCCCACTTTGAATTTGGTTACATTTTTACCAACCGCCGCTACAATACCCACAATTTCGTGTCCGGGAACCTGTGGATATTGCTGAGGACCCCAATGACCTTTCATCTGGTGTATATCCGAATGACAGATACTGGCATATTTGATATCAATCAAAATATCATTATCACCGACTGGCCTGCGTTCAAATTCCCAAGGACTCAATTTTCCTGAAACATCTTTTGCTGCATATCCTTTTGATTTTATATTCTTATTCATGCTTCTTGTGTTTATTGACTGCGAAAAAATATCCAATGGCCGGGCAAGTACCAACCCCGTACCAGCTATAATAGATTGTTGAACAAATTTTCTTCTATTGAGATGATGATTATCTTCTTTCATAAATTTCCTTTTACTGTTTAGCGCCATCGTATTCCTTATCAGTAACTCTTCCAAACCAATTAACTATTCCTTTTTCTGTATTGGGAAGAATATAAATTTGAGTCACACTACTATCTTTTGATGCACCATGCCAATGGAGTACGCCAGGCGGGCATTTTACAACATCACCTTTTCTGACTATTTGAATTGGTTCACCTTTTATCTGGTGATAACCTACGCCATCGGTAATTATTAAAATCTGCCCGCAGGGGTGTGAATGCCAAACGTTTCTGGAGCCGGCTTCAAATTCCTCAACACCAACGACAGTGGTGAATACAGAATCATCCTCAACCAGTCTTTTATGCCATGCTTTTCCAGTAATAATTCCTGACGGCAATAATTCGCCTCTTTGAAAAATAGCATGCTGATTCTCTGATTTACTTTCAGGGGAATTTTTATTGCGCCTGCCCTCACAATTAAAATTCAATAATGCTATTAAAGCAATTCCTTTAATAATTAGATATTTTGTACTGGTCATATTAAATGCTCGCTAAAAAAGGATGTGAGTTTATCAAAAGGAATTAAATCAGTCTTATCGTACAAGTCAACATGTCCTGCACCGGGAACGATGTAAAGTTCTTTTGGTTCTGCCGCCATTTTGTAAACGTCTTCACTGAAATAGCGTGAATGTGCTTTTTCACCCATAATGAGCAAAACAGGACGAGGCGAAATGTCTTTGATGTAGGTAAGGAGGGGAAAATTCATAAATGAAGTTCCGCTTGCCACAGTAAATTGTGTAATTGAATTTGGGTGATGGCCTCGTGGAGTAGAATAGTATTCAGCAAATTCCCGGCCGATCGGGTTGGTAGCTTCCTCAACGGTTTCCGGTGCACCTTTGGATGACAAAGCTGGCTTACTGCTCCCGAAATCTTTCCAACGCTGTTCGCCTATTGTGTCAAGAAGCGTATTTCGGTCATCTTTATTCATTGAGTCCATAAAACCGTTGGCGGCTATACGGCTTATGTCATACATACTAACTGTGGCAACTGCTTTAATACGCCTGTCCACCTGGGCAGCACTCAACGCAAAACCACCACTGCCACATAAACCGATCACTCCGATTTTATTTCTGTTTACAAAGTCACGTGTACCGGCAAAATCGACGGCAGCGCTAAAATCTTCTACAAATATATCGGGTGAAGATGCATGTCGCGGTTCACCACCGCTGTACCCATTATAAGAAGGATCAAATGCAAGGGCTACAAAGCCGCGCTCCACCATGTTTTGGGCGTAAATGCCTGCACCCTGCTCCTTGACACCGCCATAAGGTGGTCCTATAATAATTATGGGATATTTTTTATTGCTGCCAAAATTCTTTGGCAGATACAAATCTGCAGCAATCGTAATTCCGTACTTGTTTTGGTATGAGGCTTTTTGTCTTGTTACCTTATCACTTAACTGAAAGGTATAATAGTCTGTTTGTTCTGTCTTTTTCATTTCCTCTTTTTTAGTTTACCACGCATATGCCTCCGGAGCTTCACCACCCGGTCCTGGCCAGATTTCATCTAGCTTGCGGAGAACATCGGTTGAAAGTTTCACATCCAGTGATCTGAGGTTTGACTTCAATTGCTCCACGGTTCTGGGGCCAATGACCGGGGCCGTTACCACAGGATTGTGCAGCAACCAGGATAGCGCCACATTGGTTGGTTCTTCACCAATGTCTTTGCATAATTTTTCGTAGGCTTCGAGTTGAGGTCTGAACTTTTCAATTCTCGCTTTGGTATCCACCGTACGCTGACTCTTTATTTCTTTTTTTAGGATGCCACTAAGAAGTCCCATCCCCTGCGGACTCCAGGT